>Ga0187784_10000053_pt1 | contig 68296 bp, 64 predicted proteins | sample 1015_SJ02_MP15_2_FD_132964 | JGI IMG/M metagenome (GOLD analysis project Ga0187784, IMG submission 132964) | Tropical peat soil microbial communities from peatlands in Department of Meta, Colombia - 1015_SJ02_MP15_20_MG | ecosystem: Environmental > Terrestrial > Soil > Wetlands > Peat | place...
CTAGCGGTGTTGGCGGAGTTAGGATGCCGCCGGTATTACATGCATTGCCCAATCTAATCGGCACTGGCCGTGTGAGGTACTTCGATGCTCTACAAACAACTAGCACCGCTAACTCCGCTAGCTCCGCGAATGCTGCCATGAACTTCTACTCCATCAGGCACCTCACGCGCTTCCGCTACTCGCAGCCGGTCAGCGAGAGCATCATGGAGACGCGCATGCACCCGCGCTCCGATTCGAGCCAGCACTGCCTCACCTTCTCGCTTTCGGTCAGCCCGCGCTGCCGCGTCTTCAGTTACCGCGATCACCAGGGCAACAACGTGCAGCACTTCGACATTCCCGGCGAGCACAACCAGCTTGTCATCGTCGCCGAGTCCGTCGTCGAACAGCAGCCGCTGCCCGACATTCCGCACTTCCTCGCGCCCGACGCCTGGAACGAGCTCGACGAGCTCATCGAAGCCGGCGACTACTGGGAGATGCTGCTGCCCAGCCAGTTTGCTGCGGAGACGCCGAAGCTCGTGGAGCTCGCCGAGCAGATGAACGTGGTGCGGCGCGACGATCCGCTGCATCTCGTACTGGAGCTCAACCAGCGCCTCTTCCACTACTTCGACTACGTTCCGCGATCCACCCGCGTCGACTCGCCGATCGACGAAGCTATCGAGAGCCACATGGGCGTCTGCCAGGACTTTGCGCACACCCTAATCGCGCTGCTGCGCCACGTGCGCATCCCTGCGCGCTATGTTTCAGGCTATTTGTATCGCAGCCGCGAGGATCACGACCGTTCCACGCCCGACGCCACGCACGCGTGGGTCGAGGCCCTGCTGCCGCATCTGGGCTGGGTGGGCGTCGACCCGACGAACAATCTCGTCGCCCATCACCGCCACATTCGCACTGCTGTGGGCCGCGACTACGCCGACGTGCCGCCCACGCACGGCATCTTCCGCGGCAAAACCGCCAGCGAGCTTTACGTCGCCGTGCAAGTTGAAGCCAGCGCCGCGCCGCCCGCCCTTGATCGCAAGCTGCCCATCCCCGAGGACTGGAGCGTTCTCGTCGAGCGCGCCCAGCAACCCCCCGAGCCACCCCTGCCCTTCCTGGACATGCAGCAGATGCAACAGCAACAGTAGCGCGTCGCAATCGCCGGTCGCCGAGCGGGCTCCGCCTTACCCGGCGCTCCGAACTCGCGCCCCGATTCTTCGCAACTCGGGCAGCACTTTGCCAAGAGCCGCCGGCTTGGCGTTGCGCGTGCCCAGCGCGAAGTAAACATCGCGATAGAGCGGGTAAAGCTGCTCGTAGACGGTGGCGGCTTTGGGATCTGGCGCGACGGTGCGGAAGGGCAGGCAGACGGCGGCCTGCGCTTCTTCGATGGTTTTGTAAACGCCGGCGGCGAGCAGCGCGAAGATTCCTGAGCCGAGGCTCGTCGGTATCCCCGCCGGGACCAGCACCGGCTTCGAGAGCACATTCGCGTAAATGCGGTTGAGCACCTCGTTCTTTTGCGGAATGCCGCCGGCATTGATCACGCGGTCGATGCGCACGCCGTGCTCGGCCATGCGTTCGAGAACGATGCGCGTGTGCAAAGCGGTGCCTTCGATGGCGGCGAAGAGCTCGTCTTGCGCAGTGTGGACGAGATTCCAGCCCAGCGTGACGCCGCCCAGCTCGGGATTGACCAGCACGGTGCGGTCGCCGTTGTCCCAGCTCAGGCGCAGCAGGCCGGTCTGCCCGGCTTGGTACGCGTCGAGCCCTTCGCTGAGCGCGGCCACGGAAGTTCCGGCGCGCTTGGCGATGGCTTCGAAAATGTCCCCAACCGCCGAGAGAGCCGCCTCGATGCCGGTGAATTTCGGATGCACGCTGCCCGGCACCACGCCGCACACGCCGGGGACGAGCTCGGCCTTCCGCGCGATGGCGATAATGCAGGTTGAGGTGCCGACCACATTCACCACGTCGCCTTCGCGGATGTTGGCGCCAATCCCGTCCCAGTGCGCGTCGAATGCGCCGACCGGGATGGGGATTCCGGGGCGCAGGCCGAGCGCCGCGGCCCATTTCGCCGACAGATGGCCGGCAAGATGGTCGCTGGTGAGATAATCGCCGCCCATCTTGGCGCGCACACCGGCCAGCAGCGGATCGACGGCGGTAAGAAAGCTCTCCGGCGGCAGGCCGCCCCATTTGGGATTCCACATCCACTTGTGGCCCATCGCGCAGACGCTGCGCTTCACCTGGCTCACCTGCGTCACGCCGCAGAGCGTGGCAGCCACCATGTCGCAGTGCTCCAGCGCCGTCGCCATGCGCCCGCGCTTGTCGGGGTTGTGGCGCAGCCAGTGGAGCAGCTTGGCGAATCCCCACTCGTGCGAATAGACTCCGCCGCACCACTCAATGCCTTCGAAGCCGAGCTCGTGCGCCTTGCGGGTGATCGATTCGGCTTCGGCGAAGGCGCGGTGATCGCACCAGAGATAGTATTCGTCGAGCGGCTCCAGGCCTCCGCCGACGGGGACGACGCTGGAGCCGGTGGTGTCGAGCGCGATCGCCTCCACCTGCGCGCCGTCGACGCCGGCCGTTTTGAGCGCGTCGCGCGTGGCCGCGGCGAGCGCGGACATTTGGTCGGCGTGCGATTGCGTCGCGTAGTTGGGATCTTCGCGCCGGCGGTGCAGCGGATAGGAGGCCGAGGCCGTGCCGATGGGGCCCTTCTTGCTATCAACCAAAGTGACGCGAACGCTGAGTGTGCCAAAATCGACCCCGGCGACGATGGCCATGGAAGCTTTCCTCCAGAAAACGTTTGCCGACTGGAATCCAGAGTACACCAAGGAAAACAGGGAATAGTGAGTAGGGAGTAGAGAACAGGTATTTGTCCGTTGCCTGTAGCCGGTAGCCAGTAGCTTAGAACGGCTCCAGAGATGCCGTACCCAGATGACGCAACAGATGAGTTGTCACAGAGGCGGCAAGTTGGCATGCGCTTGCGCGCGCGTTCGCAAGTTGGCGAGTTTGCGGGTCCCGGGTACACCTACATTGGAATCGCGATCGCTTTCCGCTTTTGGCTGTTGAGAGCTGCATAAGAAATGTTTTTGCCGGGCGAAGCGGCGAACCGCAGATCCCTCGACTCCGCAGCGCAAAAAGCGCTACTCCGCTCGGGATGACAGGACATTGTTTTTGCACGAACCAATCATGGCTCCCGGCCGCAGCCTGTTTGGCCGTAGGGCACTTTTCGCGGCCGCTGTCTACTTTTTCGAGCCGCCCTCGCTGCCGACAACTCGCGCGTACGCGAGCTTTGGCGGTGGCGTGCCATTGTCCAAATTCTTCACCAGGATGCTGATGCGGCGATTGGACGGATCGTAGGGATTGTCCTTCACGCGCAGCATCTGGTCGGCATAGCCGCGCACCTGGGTCACCTGATCGGACCGCACCCCATCCTGCTGCAGCAGGCGCCGCGCCGCATTGGCGCGGTCGGCTGAGAGCTCCCAGTTGCTGTAGTTGGCGTCGCTGGAGTACTGCACCGAGTCCGTGTGGCCCTCGATGAGCAACTTGTTGGGGAGGGTCTTCAATTCGCCTGCCAGCAAGGCCAGCAGCTCCTGCCCGTTTTTGCTCAACTGTGCGCTTCCTAATTGGTAGAAGGTGCCGTTCTTGTCCTCGAGTAGCTCTATGCGCAGTCCCTCCGGCGTGATCGCGATCTCGATTTGCTTGCTGAGCTTCTCCAGTTCCTTGCGCTCTTTGATTTCCTGCTCGAACTTTTTCTTGAGCTCTTGCAGCCTTTGCATGTTGCGGTCGACTTCGGTGGTCACCGCGACGCCGTTGCCCGCCATGGTCGTGCCCAGGTTGTTCGCAGTTCCCTTGGGGTCGTTGAAATACCCGGCAATCGCCTTCTTCACCACCTCGCTCTGGCCCATGAGCCAAAGCACAATGAAAAGCGACATGAGCGCGGTAACGAAATCGGCATAGGCAACTTTCCATGCGCCGCCATGGTGGCCGCCGTGGCCGCCTTTCTTGGTGAGGATAATGATCGGCTGCTCTTTGGCTGGCATTGGTTCCTTCCCCGGCGTCTATCCCTTGTTTCCTCGGACCCTGTTCCGGTCCGTGCCTCTATGCTGCAGCAGCTTCCGCCGCCTCAACCTTGTTCTTGCAGGTCCTCTCCATCTCGTCGAAGGTGGGCCGGACGTAGGCGGGAATGGCGCGCCGGCCCATCTCGATGGCGATCATCGGCGCCGAGCCTTTGAGAAACGCCAGCAGCAGCACGCGGAGCACGTGCAGGTAGTCGTTATGCTCCTCGGAGCGTTTGCGCATGTTGGCCGCCAGCGGTCCCACGACCCCGTAACACAACAAAATGCCCAGAAAGGTTCCCACCAGCGCCGCCGCCACATGTTTCCCGATCTCCTCCGGCGGGCCGCCCAGCGCGCCCATGGTGATGACAACACCAAGCACCGCGGCCACGATGCCCAGCCCGGGCAGCGAATCGGCCATGGTCGTCAACGAGTCGGCGGGCTGCATTGCAGCCTGATGATGCACTTCCATATCGAGGTCCATCATCTGGTCCATGTCGAAGGGCTCTACGCCGCCGGTGATGGCGGTGCGCAGCGTATCGCAAAGGAACTCCAGCGAGTGGTGGTCTTTCAAAAACTCGGGATGATTCTTGAAGAGGAGACTTTCCGCCGGTTTCTCCACATCCATCTCGACGGCCAGCAAGCCCTCTTTGCGCACTTTGGTCAGGAACTGGTACATCATCTTGAGCGTGCCCAGATAGCGCTGCTTGGTGAAGGGCGATCCCTTGAGCGCTGCTGCAAGTCCGGCGGCGATCGCCTTGAGAATGCGCATCGGATTGGCGACCAGGAGCGACCCCGCCGCCGCGCCGGCAATAATGAGCAACTCCGCCGGTTGAATTAGGACATCGATGTGCCCCTTTTCCATGAGGAAGCCGGAGAGGATCGCGGCGAAGACGATGACGATGCCTATGATGGCGAACATTCTGACCTTCTTGCGGCGAGGGTTACGCGGTTGCCGCCTGCATCGTGGCTGGCTTCCATGGCCTGGCGCGCGCGCTCGAGCAGTTGCGCCAGGGTCTCTTCGTCGGCGCTTTCGGCCTGCGCCGCGCCAATGCTCACGGTGACGGAGAGCCGGTCGCCCCACCAGCGAAAGTCGGCGGTGCGCGCCCAGCCGACTAGGGTTTGCGCATGCGCGGAAAGGATTTCGGCGCTACTATCGTGGGCTACGATGAGATATTCGTCGCCGCCCCAGCGGCCCATTTGGTCCGACGGTTTCAAACCGAGGGCCAGAGCGTGCCGCACCTTTTCCCGCATGGCGCGGCAGGGGGCCGCGCCGTGGGTCTTGCGCAATTCCTGTGCCTGATCGACGCCGATCCACAAGATACCGAACGGAGGGCCGCCGCGCGCCAAGTCGTCAAACTCGAGGCGCAGCCGTTCCTCGAGTTCCGCCTGGCTGGCTTCCATTTCCTCGGCCTCATCCTGGCGGGTTTCGCCGTGCGGCAGAGCATCCCGCCCATGGGCAGGGTGAAAGAGAATGGCTGTGCCGATGCGCTCGCCGGCGGCGTCGTGCAGGCTCGATCGTCGAGCAAAGACCTGCAACTCGGGGCCAAGCTTATGACTTGCTTTTACCAGGGTTCCGGAGGCTAACGGGTGGGAGGCGTCTGGCGGCGATTGGTTTTCGCGCGCCGGATCCAGCAGCAGAGCCTCCAGCGAGCAGGGAATTGGCCGCGCGAGTATTTCCGTCTTGGAATAACCCGTAGTCGCCTCCGCGGCGTCGTTCCAGAGCACCAACTGGCCATTCGCATCCAGCAAGGCGATGCCCTCGAAACAATAATCCAGCGCGGCTTCCAGCAGCGTGGCTCGATCGCACACTTGAGGCCCCTCTTCGGTCGATTGGAATGCGCGAGGCGCCCGGCCCCCCGGAACTCCGGCCCGGGCCAGGCGCACTTGGTCGCAGTAGCTACATCTATTCCATCGGCCCCGAGCGGCTGAACTTCAAACGCTCATGCAGTAATCAGAGAACTTTAATCTTTTGCGGGGCTGGCCGAGCCGGGTCCGCCCGGAACAGTTCTGCTTTCCCGGAATCAGGGCGCCGATTCGATCTCGCGGGCCGCGTGGCGGTTATCGAAATGCGTGCGCGCGATCCAGGAACGGGACCTGGTGGGGAAGAACTCAAGCAGAATATTGCCGCCGGCATATTCCAGCAATCCGTAGTTGCCCATGCGAAATGCGTCCTTGGCGCTGTAACGCGACGGATACCATCCGTAAACGGCTGCAAAGGGTCCGGCATAGGAGACCGCCAAGGCAGGAAAGGCGAAGACCTTCCGGCCGTCGGGACCGCGGTATGCGATCAGCGTGGACAGAAGCGCGTGACCCAGACGCGGGAAAAACCTCTTCGCGCCGCTGGGGTAATACAGCGTGTCCTCCCGCAAGGCTTCCGCCACCGCATACCGGGCGGAAATGTCCACCGCCGAGATGGCGAAGTCGGAACCGAAGCGTCGACCATAGGCCGAAAAGCCCTCGCGCCACTCCGGCGGATCTTTCACTCCCTGGTCATACGTGGCGATTGAGGCCGCCATCAACATCGGATACGGTCCGAACGTCTCGTAAAGATAGTTGTGAAACTTGTCTGCTTCGGTGGGCTGCATGTAAACCGACAAGGCCTGCACCGGGTTTGGGCCTTGCTGGAGGGCGGCGGAATCGTCCGAGTCCGGCGCTACCTGTGCGAAAGCGTGCGGCGCCGTGGCGCCCAACGCAAGCAATGCGAATCCCAGCAGATGGGCGCGCCGCTTCAATTGCACAAATCCACCTCGCAACAGAAGATGTCGCCTGAATTCCTCTTGCAGTCTGCAACATCAGGAGTGGCGGGGGGCGACACGCCTGGGATGAGATTGCACAATCATACATCAAAGATGTGGTAAAGCGCGGCGAATTCTCTCGTGCAGCCTTAGTAGCTTCTCACCCACTCGAGAATGGAGCGCACCGCGGCGCCGCTGGGGCCTTTGGCGATGTAGGGCCGCGCTTTCTCGACCCAGGCGATGCCCGCAATATCGAGGTGAATCCACGGCGTATTCTCGACAAAGACGTGCAGGAATTCGGCGGCGGTGATCGCCCCGCCGAAACGCCCGGCGGTGTTCTTGATGTCGCCGATGTCGGACTTGATCAGTTCGGCGTATTCGTCGCCCAGCGGCAGGCGCCAGAACTTTTCGCCGGAGACCTGGAGGGCGCCTTCGAATTTCGAGTAAGTGGGATCGTCGTTCGAGAAAGCGCCGCCGGTGATCTTGCCCAAAGCCACTGAGATCGCGGCGGTGAGGGTTGCGGCGTCGATGAGGTGGGTGGCGCCGAGTTGGCGGGCGTAGGTGAGGCCGTCGGCCAGGACCAGGCGGCCTTCGGCGTCGGTGTTGATGACTTCGATGGTCTTGCCCGGCTTGTCGGGAGCGATGGGCATTGCGGTCTGCACATCGCCGGGCTTTTGAGCCGTGCCGGAAGGCATGTTTTCAGCCGCGCAGACAACGGCGATCACACGCACTTTGGGCTTGAGCAGCGCGATGGCGCGCATGGCTCCGATCATGGCCGCGCCGCCGGCCATGTCGTATTTCATCTTCTCCATGCCGTCGGCCGTTTTGATGGAGATTCCGCCGGTGTCGAACGTGATGCCCTTGCCGACCAGGCCCAGAACCGGGCCATCGACAGGGCCGCCGCTCGCGCTTTCGGGCGTGTAACGCAAGACGATCAGAGCGGGCGGTTCGGCCGAGCCCTGAGCTACGGCCAGGAACGCGCCCATTTTCAGTTCACGGAGCTTCTCGGTCGAGTGGACCTCGCACTGGAGGCCAACCTGCTTAGCCATCTCTGCGGCGCGCTGGCTCAGGATGGCGGGCGTGAGCTTGTTTCCGGGCTCGTTGACCAGGGAACGGGCAAAGTTCTGGCTTTCGCCTGCAATCGCGCCCTCGGCAAGAGCCGATTCCAGAGCGGTGCGATCGGCGCTCGCTGGAACGGCGAGCGTGAATTGCCGAATGCTCTGGTCGTTGCGGTCGCTGCGGTATGTGTCGGGATCGAAATCGCCGACGAAAGCGCCCTGGACGGCGGCCTTCACCTCTGCCTCCGCAGTAAAGCCTCCGGCGACCGCGCCGACCGAACTCGCGCCAGCCGCGGGCGCCACTGCGTGATGCAGGACTGCGTCGAGCGGACCTTCGGATGTAGGGAGCGTCAACGCGAGCTCTCTGATTCCGCGCGGCTTGGCAAAGCGGACTGCGGTTCCGGCGGCATTGCGCACCGAGTGCACGGTCACCTTGGCGAGCTTGCCCAAGCCGACGATCAGAAGGCGCTTGGCGGCGAGTCCGCTTGGCGCATGAATCAAGACGGTCTCGTTCGCGCCGGCCTTGTACTCGCCCGAAGTCAGCACGGACGCCGCGGCAGCTTGAAGCGCGGGGTCGGCAACAAGAAGGGTTGGGATCGGCTCGGTGCCTGGACCCTTTTCGGATTGCGTGTCGGCGGCCAGGACGGCGAGAAGTTCGGTGGCAATTCCGGCAGGAGGGGAGAAGGAAAGTTCAGTCCGCATGAGGCTTATTCTTCACGGCGCATCCCCCTCATGGCAAATCCGGACAGATAAGCTGTAATTGTCATTGCTTATACGAATGTCATCATTAATATACTTGACATATGATATATTATGTCATAAAGTTAATACAGGACATTATGACTGAATCTGTCACAGGCGTCATCGATGTCAGCACGCGCCTGAACGAGAATGGCCGGATCGTCATTCCAACGGCAATTCGCCGGGCGATGGACCTCAAAGCCGGCGACACTGTGCTGTTGCGGTACGAAGACGGCGTTCTGCGGATCGAGTCATATCGCGAAAAGATCCGCCGGATTCAGGAGGAATTCAAGAAGTTCGCTCAGCCAGGAGTTCTAATCTCGGACCAACTCATCGCGGAACGGCGCGAGGAGGCCCGCCGCGAAATGGAAGAGGCGAAGCGCGAAATGGAGGAGTGGCTTGGCTGAGACCGCCGTGCTCGACTCTTCGGCAATTCTCGTTCTGCTCTTCCAGGAGCCGGGCAAAGATACGGTTCTGCAGGTGATGAAAGGCGCGCTCCTGAGCACGGTCAATCTGGCCGAGACGCATACCAAGCTCCTTCTGCGCGGAATCGACGCCCGTTTTGCCTGGAGCCGCCTATTGAGCCTGGAGTGCGAACTGTGCTTCTTTGACGATCAGCAGGCGCGCCTCACGGGGGAGCTGGTCCAGATAGCCCGCCCCTACGGTCTCTCCCTTGGCGACCGCGCCTGCCTGGCGCTTGCCATCCAACGGAAAGCCACGGTTTATACCACAGACAGGGAATGGACCCGTCTAGGCCTCAGCCTCAAAATCGAGATTATCCGCTAAGTCGCGGCTTTGGAGGCGGGAAAGGAAGACGATGGGCCCGCGGATCGTCAAGGCTACGCGAATCGCTTTCGCTCTAATTTTTCTCGGGATCGGGAGCTACCTGCTTTGGGCCGCTCAAGAGGGGCAGCTTTCCTTGCCGGAGCTGGCTGCCGGCGCCGCCGGAGAATTGGCTCTTGGCGCGTTTGTGGTCTTTTGCTGGCCATGGCGAGGGAATCGAACTCTGAACTACGGGCTGCTCGCTGTGATGTGGACGGCTGTGGGAGCCGGCGCCTGGCTTTGCGACCAGGATTTCCTGTTGGCGGCGGTTTGCGGCTTCGTGGCGCTGACTTACGTTGCGAGTTGCTCATTTGAATGGAGTCCGGCGGGAAAGCTCTATCCGCTGCGGGTGTACCCGGTCAATAAGCCCTGAGTTTCGTCTCAGAGCCCCTCGGATTGGCGCCGGTGACTCGTTTGCCCTCGCGATCCGGCGCAAAGCTACGGTTTATCCCACCGAAAGGGCGTGGACCCGGCTCGGCCTCAACCGCAGAATCGAGTTGATCCGCTGAATCTGGCCCGATGTGCGCGAACGGAGCACGATGCGCAACCGAATTGAAAGGATCGTTCAGGCCGTACTTGCTCTCGTCCTCCTCTGGGGGGGCGGCTATCTGATCTGGACCATTTTGCGTCAGCTCTTGACCCGTCCAGCATTGGCCGCTTGCCCGATTGGAGTCCTGGCTTGCGGTTTGCTCGTGGCGATCTGCTGGCCGCAGCAGAGAAAAAAAGCTCTGGCCTATTTGCTCCTCGCAGTTGGCTGGGCCGCCGCGGATATTGCGCATTGGTTGCACCATTCGAACTCTATGGCCGCAACTCTCCGGGGCATTTTGGTCATGATCGGCCTTTGGCTCTCCTGGCTGAAATGGAAGACCGGCAAGGAATCCCGTTCACACGCATAGAAACCATTAAATCGGGCCCGTAAGGGGAGCCCGTTGGTCCTCGCTCCTCTGCTCCCTCGTTCCCTTGGCCCCTGCCTCTTCACGTTCCCATGCGATGCTTATTGGCCTTGATCGCGGCCCGGGCCTCGCGGTCGGCCTCGCGGCGCCGCTCCGTCTCCCGCTTGTCCCAATCCTGCTTGCCTTTGGCCAGGGCCAGCTCGCACTTCACCCTCCCGTTGCGGAAATAGAGCCGGGTGGGGATGAGCGTATGGCCTTTGATCTGCGTCTTGGAGAGTAGCTTGCGAACTTCATCGCGGTGCAGGAGCAATTTGCGCGTGCGGGTTTCGTCGTGGTTGGCGAGATTCCCGTGAGAGTAAGGCCCGATATGCATATTCAGGAGAAACGCCTCCCCATCCTTGATGAGGCCGTAGGAGTCTTTGAGGTTGGCTTTGCCCTCGCGGATCGATTTCACTTCCGTCCCGCGCAGGGCCACGCCGGCCTCGAATTTCTCCAGCAGGAAGTAGTTGTGGCTGGCAGAACGATTGAAGGCGGCGTCGCGCTCGCCGCTGGCCACCGGATCGCGGGGCTTGACGGGCTTTTTGGCGGCAGCCGCCTCTTTGGCAGCGACGACATGGCTGGATTGGCGGGGCACGGCCGGGCGTCCTTGAACCTTCATCGTAGCACCGGGATTAGAGCTGCAGATTCGAGGCGAAACAGCTCCGGAGTCACTGTGGCCTTGTTCGTGGCCCGTGATGCGGGGGGCGGGAGACCCCCGCTACAGCCGGTCAGGAGACCGGCGCTACGGGCCGCTTTGACGGATGAGACGTTGCTACAGCCGGCCAGAGAGCCGGCCGTACGGTGCGTTTTAACAACAGCGGGGATGCGTTAAAATGATGAAGCGTTTTTGCCGGAAACATGAGGTGGAAGAGCTTCGAGCACAGTCCGCCGCGGAAGCGGACAGCATAGGACAAAGGTCCGCAAGCCAGCGCGCCGGCGGACTCACGATACGAATGGGGAGCAAGATGAATCGCCGCACGTTCGCGCCGGCCCGAGCCGGACTTTGGAAAACGATATTCCCCGTTGCGTTGCTCGCCGCCGGCGCCGGCTTGCCGTCGGCGCGACTGCACGCCGAATCGGCCAACTCGGACTTCAAACAGGGGCAGAGAGCGGAGGCGCATGAGGACTACGACACCGCCTTCGACGACTACCAAAAGGCGCTGAAAAAGAGCCCCAGCGACGCGCGGGCCAAGATTGCGCTGGCAAGGGTGCGCGTGACCGCCTCGGCGGGGCACCTGACCAAGGGCCGCAAGCTGCTGGCGGCGGGCGACGTGCAGGGCGCATTGGCGGAGTTCCTGCACGCCGCGGAGATCGACCCCAGCAACGAGGCCGCGCAGCAGGAGATTGCCAAGGTTCACCAGCGGCAGGGCCAGAACGCCCCGGTTCCGGAGATCGCGGTCCCCGAAGCGCCGGCTGCCGCGGAAGAGCTCGAATCGGTGGGCGCGCCCGTGCAATTGAAGCCGGTCTCGAACGAACCTCTTTCGCTGCATATGGTGGAAGACGCCAAGGTGGTGTACCAGGCCGTAGGCAAGGCCGCGGGCGTGAACGTGCTCTTCGATCCGGATTTCAACTCCAAACGCATCCAGGTGGACCTGAACAATGTGTCTCTGCTCGACGCGTTGCGGATCGTGGGCACGATATCGAACACATTTTGGCGGCCGGTGACCGCCAATACGATTTTTGTAGCGCAGAACACGCGCACCAAGCGCACGGAGCTGGACGAGCAGGCGGTGGAGACCTTTTATTTGACCAACGCCTGGCAGCAGAACGATTTGAACGACGTGCAGACGGCGCTGCGCAACGTGATGCCCAACGCCAAAGTTTTTGGCGTGGCCGGCCAGAATGCCATTGTGATGCGCGGCACCCCCGACGAATTACTTCTGGCGCAGCAGTTGATCGACGATCTCGATAAGGCGCGCGGCGAGGTGGTTGTCGACATTGCTGTGCTGGAGGTGAGCAAGAACTGGGAGAGGACCCTGGGCATCGCGTGGCCGAACAGTTTCGGGATTTCGCTGCAGCCGAACTGCTCGTCGAACAACAGTTGCAGCTCTTCCGGTTCCGGGAATAACGGGTCGTCCGGCACGACGTCGACGACCAGCCCAACCCTTTACACGCTGGCCAACCTGAACTCGACGAATTTCGCGGTGAGCGTGGGAACGGCGACGCTCAATCTGCTGCTCACCGACAACAACACTAAGGTGCTGCAGAGCCCGCGCATCCGGGCCACCGACGCGCAAAAGGCGACCATGAAGATCGGCTCGCGAATCCCCATCGCCACCGGCTCCTACCAGACGGGAGCGGCCACGGCGCTGGTGAGCTCGCTGGTGAATACGCAGTTCCAGTACCAGGACGTAGGCGTGAACATCGAGATGACGCCCAACATCCATTTCGACCACGACGTCACCCTCAAGATCAAGATCGAAGTCTCGGCGGAGAGCGGCACGGAGACCATCAGCGGCGTCACGGAGCCGATCATCAGCCAGCGCGTGGTGGACCAGGTGATCCGGCTGCGCGAGGGCGAAGCCAGCATTCTGGGCGGAATCCAGAACAAGCAGGAAGAGAACAACTGGAACGGTATTCCGGGATTGAGCGCAATCCCGATTCTGAAGTACATCTTCGGTTCGCGGGACCGCCAGATCCAGGACGACGACATTGTGTTTGTGGTGGTGCCGCACATTGTACGTACGCAGCAACTGAACGCGTCGAATCTGCGCATCATCGATACTGGCGCGGGCCAGCAGTCGATCGACCTGCGGCATCTCGATCAACAAAATGCGGCGCCAGCGCCCGCCGCGGGTTTGCCGCCGGTGCGGCCGGCGGCGCTCGAACAAGCCACGCCGTCAGCAACCACGGTTGTCAGCTCGATTCCGGGCCAAGGCGCCATCGAGGCTGCGCCGCAAATGCTGGCGCAGTTGCGCTCCGATATAGCGGCCAACGGCGGTCCGGGTCTGGCGGCGCAAGCGCCGGTAGTGCCGGCGGGCCAGGCAGCGGCCGCGCCAGCTTTGCCGCCGGCTAGCGCGCCTCAAGGTGCACCACCGAGCCCGGCGCCGGCTGCAGGCGCTCCGGCGTCTACGACGGCGAATGCGCAGCCCGCGGCAAATCCTCCAGGGCCAAGCATTCGGTTGAATGTGCCCTCGGCCTCGCAGACGGCAGGCTCCAGCTTTCAAGTCCCGGTGGTGCTGAATGGTGGGGCCGACATTGCGCAAGTCGCGCTGCAGCTCCATTACGATGCAACCAAGCTGATGCTGGTCAATTTATCCCCTGGAGATTTTCTTACCCGCGATGGTCAGGTGGCGCCGCCCATTCACAGCGATCAGCCGGCGGGTAACCTGACTATCGCCGAATCGCGGCCCCCGGGGGCTCACGGCGTGAGCGGCGATGGCGTGGTTTGCGTCCTCACGTTTCAAGCCAAGACTTCGGGGGCGAGCGATCTGTCCATCGGCCGCGCCGCGGTAGTGAACAGCGCTCAACAGCAACTGCAGGTGGCGAGCGCGCAAGCCACGGTGACGGTCCAGTAGAGGGCGACTGCGATGGCGGCGACTTCCGCAATCTCGAGCACTCCGGCCCGCCGCAGGCAAGGCGAAGAAGGCCTGACGCTGATCGAGCTGGTGGTCAGCGCGTTTATTCTGGCGATCCTGGCCGCAGTGGCCTTGCCGGTGGCCCGGTTCGAAATCAAGCGGCAGAACGAGCGGACTCTGCGCTACGACCTCTGGATGATGCGCGATGCGATCGATAAGTATAAGGACGCCGCCGACAAGGGCGCATTCCAGACCAAGGTCGACAGCCAGAATTACCCGCCCGACCTGCAAACGCTGGTGGACGGCGTGGACGTGCAGGGCAAGAAGCTGAAGTTTCTGCGGCGCATTCCCGTGGACCCGATGACGGGCAAGACGGAGTGGGGCTTGCGCTCGATGCAGGACGATCCGGACTCCGATTCCTGGGGAGGGCAGAGCGTGTTCGACGTGTATTCCAAGTCGCAGGGAACGGCGTTGGACGGGACGAAGTATGCGACGTGGTGAGAAAAACAAGCTTTTAGCCGTTAGCTCTTAGCCGTTAGCTGAGGGGCTTTCAACTGAAAACGTGGGTGTGGCGAGCGAAAGGCTAATAGCTAAGAGCTAACAGCTAGGGAAGACGAATTGCAGAACCGAGGCAAACAATCCGGTTTCACGCTGGTCGAGCTGATGATCGTAATGGCGATCATCAGCATCCTCGTCCTGCTGGCCATTCCCAATTACAAGACCGCGATCCGGCATGCGCGCGAGGCTGCGCTCAAGCAGGACCTGCAGACCATGCGCGCCGCCATCGACTCCTACACCATGGATAAGCAGAAGGCGCCGCTCTCGCTCGATGACCTGGTGCAAGATGGATATCTGAGAGCGATTCCGGAAGATCCTTTCACGCACGCCAAAGACACCTGGGTGACAGATACCAGCGACGCCATGTATTCCATTGACCAGACCGACCCCGGCATCAGCGACGTCCATTCCGGCTCGCAGGACGTCGGCACCGACGGGCAGCCGTATTCCTCGTGGTGAATCCCCGATCCTGCTACATTATCGGAAGAGGATCACGGCCATGCCCACGGTTCGCACGCTAGCCAGACTCGCATGGGTCATGGCTATCTGCGTCTCATTACACGCGCAGACCGGGAAAACCATTTCCATCCAGCTCCGTGATGGTAGAAGCGGAAAACTCATCGCGCCGTCGAATTTTCTTTTGCGGGTCGATCGCCACGATACGGTGCGCAACGAATGGCTGAAAATGAACGACGACGGCACGGCGGCCGTCACCATCCCCGACGACATAAAGGAGATTTCGCTGCAAGCGACATACGACTCGGGCATGGAGTACTACGTGAATTGCGACGCGGCAAAGTTGGGCAACCAGGATCGGGTGATCTGGTACCCGGTCGATATGATCATGAAGACCGGGGTGGTTACGCCGAACGAGTGCGGCAAGCCGGGTTATGCGGCTCATCCGGGGGAGTTTGTCGTGTTCGTTAGAAAGCGCAATGTGCTCGATCACCCGCATGACTAGGTCGATGGCCGCACGAAGAAGTGCCCGCTCCCAACACCCGTCCCGGAGGGACGGACGAGAATAGCCCAGGGTGAAACCCTGGGATGAGGTCGCCTTCTTCATCACCGCCAGCCCCGGAGGGGCGGCCGAAACTGGGATAGAAATTCACGCGGTCAGTGGCCTGGCCGAGATGCGGCCGGCTCCGGCTCGCGCTCTTCCGCACGGGTCAAACCGCAAACTCTGCGCGCGGAATCGCCATCCTTCTGGAGTGTACCGATCGTGGCTTTGGAGACTGCATTTCCGGCCGCATTCGACTTTGTCTGCAAGGTCGAAAGAGCCTACGCCGGCTTGATGGCAACGGAATTCGCGGATCGGGACGCGGGCTTCGGCGGCAAGCTGATTTACGCCGGCGAATTGGACGGCGAAGCGCGGCCGCTGATCGCGGCGGCCAATATCGCCGGCGCCGGCTCGCTGGCTGCCTCGGCCGATCGCCACGCGCAGAAGCAGGCGCTTCGCGAGGGCATCGCCGATTTTTTGGTGGTCTCGCTCGACGAAGCGCTGCGCATCCTAAAAAACCAGCTTCGCAAGCGCGAGCCGGTTACCGTGTGCGTGGGCCTGGCTCCCGAAGCCGTCGAGAGCGAGATGCGCGAGCGCGGCGTGCTGCCGGACTTGCTGCGGGCCGAGCTGCCAGCCTTGCGATGCCATGAGGCGCTGGTCCTCTCTGACTCGGGACCAGCGGAGACGGCATTCAGCGACACGCCCACCCTCACTATCTGGAGCGTTGCATCGGCCCCTGCGCAATGGCTGCCGAAACTGGATGCCATTGCGCTCGAATGCTTGCAACCGGATGCCTGGCAAGCGCGACGCTGGCTGCAGCTGGCGCCGCGCTATCTTGGCCGCGAGGCACAGGGGATGCGGCTGCTCCGCTGCGACCGGGAGTTTACGGCGAGATTCGCAGAGCGTGTGCGGCAACGGGCGGAACGCGGGGAGATCGGCGTTGCGGTTCAGATTCAGATCCGCGATGCAGCCGGGCGCACCGAAGACCTGCGGATCGCGCCCGGCGATGTCGGTATGTAGGCTATGCCCCATCATTCGCGCTGCACACGGCTTCGATCCGCAGCCACAATTCCTTGATTCCCAGACCGGTCTTGGCGGAGACTGGCAGAATCTCATCGAGTTCCAGCGCCTTCTTGAGCGCGGCCAGATTGCACGCGCGCTGATTGCCGCTGAGGCGGTCGGCCTTTGTGGCGACCACGACGAATTCACGCCGCAAAGAACGGAGCCAATCGAGCAGTTGGCGGTCGCTGGCCTGCGGCGGCACATTCGCATCCACGAGGCAGACGCAAAGGCGAAGCGTGGAGCGATCGATTAAGTATGGCTCAATGAAACCGGGCCAGGTGGACGAAATGGATTTCGAGATTCTCGCGTAGCCGTAGCCGGGCAGGTCAGCGAAAATCAGTTTCCTCGTCGAGCGCTTGTCCGAAACCAAGAAAAAATTGATTGCGCGCGTGCGGCCGGGCGTCGACGACACCTTCGCCGCCGCGGCGCCCACGAGCGCGTTCAGCAGACTCGACTTGCCTACATTTGAGCGCCCGAGGAACGCGATCTCCGGCGCGCTGGGCGCGGGGAATTGCGCTGCCGAGACCGCCGAAACCAGGAATCGAGCCGAAACTCGCATGCCGAGCGCCGCACCTCAAATTCAGTTTAAGCGCCGCCATGCATTGCCTCGCGCGCGCGGGCGCCCCCACCCTCGCCGCGCCTTTGTATTTGCGGCTAGGGTGGAGTGCAGGCTCGACGCGGAGTCGCGCTACTGCAGCGTGAATTCGACGTTCACCGTCGTCTCCACCTCCACCGGCTCGCCGTTCAGCAGGTATGGCCGGTAGCGCCACTGCGCGACGGCATCGAGCGCCGCCTGCTGCAACAAAGCCGGCCCGCTCACCACGCGCAGATTCTCGATCGTGCCGCTCTTCGAGATCGTCGCCTGCAGCACCACCGTGCCTTCCAGATGCATCTCTCGCGGAATCGCTGGGTACTGAGGAACGACCCTGTGAATCAACAACCCGGCTGCCACGCCGCGAGAGATGTGCTGTGGGCCGGCCTGCGCCTGCACCACAACCTGTCCAGTGCCGGGTCCATGAAACACAGCTGGCCCCGGCCCCTCGCCTGCGAGGCTCGCAGCATTGATGGGCGTCGAGGTTTCTCGCCGATCGGGTTCATAGATGTGTTTCGGAATCCTCGATGGCGCCAGAATCCCCGTATCGGTGATCTCGGTCTGCACTGGCGCCGCATTCGCCGGCCGCACCACCGGCCTCGGTTCGTCCACCGGCGTTGGCGGCGCAGTCATCAAAATCGTCATCGCCATGCGCGGCAGCGCTTCCGGATAGAAGAGTGGTATCAGAATCAGCGCCAGCAAAATCGCCGCATTGAACGCAAAGGTGACAATCATCCATCTGCGGCTGCGCGTGCGGAGTCTTCCCGTGGACTCGAATGTGGAATCCTCAAACATGGCCTGCCTCCCTGCTGCTTCGAATTCAGCCGCGCCCAATGGGAGGCAGAGCGCAAGCGTCCCACCCGCTCCAGCCGCGGCCTGCGGCGTGGCGGCGGGCCGGTTCGTTACGGCCCTCCGTTCATCCCATTCGGTACCACTGTGCTAATGTAGACACCGCACCGCGCAAAACTGTTCCCGGTTTTTCCGAAGAATTGCGGCCGTGTGCGAGCGAGGAAGCTTCTGGCGCCTCTCGAAAGCCTTCGCAGCCGCGGCGCTCCGGCGCCACGTGCGCTTCGACTGGATGATTGAACCGGATCAGCGCGATCCACATGCCCATTTCGTCGCGCCGCCATTCCAGCAGCCCGCCCAATCGATTGGCGATGCGATCCGGCGGCAAGTCGTGATGCAAGCCGAAGTAGCGCTCCTCGATCGCGCCGCCTTCCAGGCTCAAGAGGGGCTTGGGCGCATCGTACTTTGTCGAGAAGACTAAAGCCGCGGAATAGGCCGCCGCCTCCTGCGCCGCTCGATCGATTTGCGAAGCCGAGAAGTCGTCGATGGCGACCACGTCCCATGGCTGGTTGACGTAACCCAGCTCCGGTCTTCTCAACTCGTCGCTCATCGGCCACGCCGTCAGCACGCTTGCCCCAGGATACCGCTTGCTCAGCTCTGCAATGCCCGCCTGGTGCATCCGAATCACGCGCGCGTATGCCAGATTGTCTTCGGGCGCGAATCCATAAGGCGGATTGATAAAGACCCCCACGATGAATGCCACGGCAGAGACGAACGCGAGCCCTGGCCAATACGGCACGCGCCGATAGATCGTCGAGATACACACCAGCAGCACCAGAGGGTACATGGGCAGCAGATAGCGCGCCAGCAGCGCCCCGCCCAGCACGCTGAACAGCAGGGCATTGACCGAAAGCAGAAGGAGAATGCGCAACGCGACGGGTCCGCCGAGCGCCGCGCGATCGTGGCCCTCGCGGTCGGGGCGCGGCGTAAGCAACAAGGCCGCGCAGGCAGTCAATACAGGCACAAAGAGGTTCATGTGTGCAGTGAGATGGAGAAAGCGATGGCCGAAGGCGGCCAGAATTCGCAACGGGGTCAGCGTTGCCTCCGCGTTGTAGCGCAGATACTCGGGATTGCCGAAGAGGAATCCGGTTTCGGCGTAGTGATATGCGTACCACGCCGCCAACGGAAGAATGCAACCGGCAAGCCACGCCGCCTCGCGCCAGAGCCGGGACCGTGCAGGCCCGCCGCGGCGGATTCCCTCGCCCAGATTCACCGCAGCCAGCGTGAGGGGAATCGCAATGGCGGTCTCTTTGGAAAGCGCAGCCGCGGCGAACCAAATCGCGGCCGCCCGCGCGTTGCGTCCGCGATTCGGCAGCGCGTAGACCAATCCCCAAAGCGAACACGCGGCGGCAAAGATGTCGGCGTGTGCAAGGGAACTCTGCGCGAACCAGATGGGGTAGATTCCCGTCAGCACCACCGTCCAGAAAGCCACCGAAGCCACGCCGATGAGGCGCATCGCCAGCCGCCACACACCCAGCAACGCCAGCGCCGCCACCATCAGAACGGCCTCGCGCGTCACTTCGGGATAAAAGCCGGAAAGCTTCCACCACAGCGCGAGATAGATGCTGGGCAGCGGCGGATGCGCGTTGCTGGGTGTCGAAATGGGGATTAGCGAACCCGTGCGAAAAAAGTCCCAAGCCGCAGGAATGTAGTAGCCGGCTTCATCCCAGTAATAAGGAAGACGCAGCAGAGCAAAGTGGCTGGCGTATAGGGCCGCAAAAATGACCGGGAAGATCATCCACAGCGGCAGTGGGGTATCCAGCCTTGGCTGAAAGATTCCTTTCACGTGCAAAAGATCTCTCCTCAACTCCTAGCTTCTAACTGATTCCCTGGAAACTAAGATCGCCGAATGAGCAATCTCTCGATGCGTGCCCGTCGCGACCGGTCCCATTCCTTTGGCTAGCAGCTAAGAGCTAGCGGCTAGAAGCTAGTTCACTGGCCCACGGGGAAAGTTCTGGTTCTGCGGCTCGAGATTCAGGATGCCGAATGCCTGCTCGTACTGAGCAAGATTCTGTCCCAGCACATTCCACAGAGCCTTCGCCTGCTGGGGGCTCAAAAAGACTGCCTGGTTGTTCCGGATCGTCACCTGCTCGGGGCTGTCGCTGGAAGCAAGGCCGAAGACGAGCTGAAAATCCCACACGCTTACGCGCACCTGAACGCTATTGGCATAGGTTTCGCGGTAGTCGGCAGTCTGCGTCAGATTCACATGAGGTTGCTGCGGTGTCGGATTCATGATGCAACCAGATTACGCTATAGGGACTGTTACTAGCTTCTAGCTTCTAGCTGCTAGGTGCTAGCTGCTAGCTTCTCGTGCGCAGACGTGAAGGACTGATTCCGCACAAAAAAGCTAGTAGCTAAAAGCTAGGAGCTGGTGGCTGCCTTCCAGATCGCCTGCCAGCGGACAGCCCTCGCAGCGAGCAATTCGGCCGCAGTGCGCCTTGCCCACCGCAACCGTCAGCGCGTGAAACTCGTTCAAGAGCTTCGCTTGATCGGACTTGGGATCGGATGCGAAGGCGTGCCGCGTCAGGCCCGACAGCGAGTCATACGAAATGCGGCCGCCGGCTGGAACCGGATCGAGAAGCCGGTGCCGCGCGGCGATTCGCCGCAGATATTCGTCGGCCACGGGAACAGCGTGCCCCAGCGCATAGAGCAGGATCGCATCCGCCGTCTCCGCGCCGACTCCCGGCAACGCAAGAAGTCGGCGACGAAGGATCTGGGGCGGCGCGGCGGCCAAGGCAGCAAGAGAGCCGCCGAACTCTTCGTGCAACATCGTCACAAACGCTTTCAGCGCGGAGGCCTTGCGCGTGTAAAATCCGGAGGGCCGAATGAGGCGCCGCAGTTTCCCCAGAGGAATGGCGCGCATTCCGTCGACCGATAGCGCTGCTGCAGCGCGAAGATTGTCCAGTGAGCGCTCAACCGCGATCCATGCAGTGTTCTGCGTGAGATATGCTCCGACAATGATCTCGAATGGCGTCTTCGCCGGCCACCAATGCTGCGCGCCGTAGGCGCGCAACAACGCATCGTACATGGAGCGCAATCGCTGCGCAGGGCCGGGCGGTCGGCGAGGGGTCACGGCTGACTTTAGGATAAAGGGAGACGGTGCGCAATCGTCTGGCGCCGGCGAGGAGATCTACATGAAGTCTCACACCGAGTATCTGGTCTTTGAAACCCGCAAGCGGCGCGAAATGGTGCATATCACGGACGCTGTGGAGCAAATCGTCCGGCGCAGCGGAGTGAAAGACGGCTTGTGCTTTGTCTCGCCGATGCACATTACGGCGGCGATCTACGTCAACGATCTCGAAAGCGGCCTCATCGAAGACATCGGCAAATGGCTGGAGGAGCTGGCGCCGGCGCGGCCCGACTACAAGCATCATCGCACCGGCGAGGACAATGGCGACGCGCATCTCAAGTCGTTGCTGTTGCACCATGAGACCACTTTGCCGGTGACCAACGGCAAGCTCGACCTCGGAACCTGGCAGCGCGTCTTTTATGCCGAGTTCGATGGCCAGCGCCGTAAGCGTGTGATTGTGAAGGTGCTGGGGGTTGAGTGACTGAGCGCGCAGCGCGGCATGAATAGCAGAGGTTATTTTGTGCAGGGCTTCATAGAAGCATAACAGGGTACAGACCAAAACCGGCTCCACTTACTGCGCTGACCCCGCCGAATCCTCATCCGTGACTTTGCGCCACGGTCCGGAAGGCGGCGCGGAAACCGGCGCGCTGAAGTCGATCTTCACCCGTGGCAGGACCACGAGATCGACGCGGCGATTCACGGCCCGCCCCTGGGGCGTGTCATTGGCTGCTACAGGGTGATACTCCGCGTAGCCGGCAGCGGAAACTCGGCTGGGCTGAATGGTCTTCATTTCCAGAAACAGCCGCGCGATGTGCGTGGCGCGCGCCGCCGAGAGCTCCCAGTTGGAAGCAAACTCCGCGTTATGAATCGGCACGTTGTCGGTGTGCCCTTCCACGCGCAGATCGTAAGGCGTGGCGCCCAGTTTGGCGGCGATCTCGTGCAGTGTGGGCAGGGCCTCAGGCTTGGGAACCGCCGAGCCCGAATCGAAGAAGCCGGCCTCCCGCAAGCTGATCACCAGCCCATCGCGGCCCATCTCGAGAGAAACGGAGTGGGAAGCGATCTGGCTGGGGAGGATTTGCGCCAATTCGCGCCGCAGGCGATCGAGATCGTCTCTGACTTGAGCCACGGCCAGTACGTCCTCCACGGCCACACGATTCGCCGGCGCCGCAGATAGCGCATCCGGAGAATCACCCTCCGTCGAGGAGAGCCGCGCAGTTTCGGACGATCCTCCCATGGAGCGAAAGCCCGCATCGATCGCCGCCGAAACTTGTTCCTGTTTCCTTTGATCGGTTCGCGCGAAGGCATAGAGAACGACAAAGAAAGCAAACATGAGGGTGATGAAGTCGGCGTAGGAAATCAGCCAGCGGTCGAGGCCGATGCGGCTGCGCGGCGTCCCTGGGTTCATGCGCCACCCTCCTTTGGCTCGCTATACCAATTCTCGAGAAAGCCCCCCAGCTTGATTTCCAGCATGCGCGGGTTGATTCCTTCGAGGATGGAGATCACGCCTTCGAGGATCATTTCCCGGCGGCGATGCCCGTTGCGAATGCGCAGGCGCATCTTGCCGGCAATGGGAAGAAAGAAAAGATTGGCAATGCCGACGCCGTAAATCGTGGCCACGAACGCCACGGCGATACCGCGGCCCACCACCTGAATGTCATCTAGATGCTGCATCACCTGAATGAGGCCGAGCACAGCGCCCAGGATGCCGATCGTAGGGGAGAAGCCGCCGGCAGATTCGAAGACCGCCGGCAAGCGTTCCTCGTCCTCGGTGATCGAGTCCAGGTTCACGTGCATGATCTTGCGCAGGTCCGCCGGCTCGGTGCCGTCGACGGCCAGCATCAGGGTTTGTTTCAGGAACGGGTCCTGGATGGCCGGCAGGTCCGCGTCGAGAGAGACAACGCCTTGGCGCCGCGCCTTGTTGGCAAAGCCGACCAACTGGCGAACCAGTTTCACATCCTGTTTTTGCGGCGCGGCGAAGATATGCGCGAGGCTGCCAAAGGCCCCCACCACCGTGGCGAACGGGAACTGCAGCAGGACCGCGCCCATCGTGCCGCCGAAAACAATCAGGGCGGCCGTGGGCTGCAGAATCTGGCCTACACTGCCCCCTTCGATCAGCAAGCCGGCGAAGATTCCGGCAATCGCCAGAAGCGCTCCACCGATACTTGCTTTGTCCATATGTGCCTCGCTGCCAACTGGGGACAGAACGGACCTACTTCTCGGTGGCTGGCGGCGGTTGGGCGGGCCCGCTGCCGGGGAGGCCCGCCAGAGCCGCGGCCCGCTGCAGCTCGCCGGAGCGCTCCAGGCGCTTCGCGACCACGGCCAGCAGCCGCGCCCGGTAGGCGACGATGCGCTCCATCACTTCGGCGGGCTCTTCGCGCACGATGACTTTCTCTCCGTTGATCAAAGTCAGCATCGTGTCGGGCGAAGCTTCGGCCGTCTTGATCAGGTCGCTGTTCAGCATGATCGCGCGCCCGTTGAGCCGCGTCAGTTCGATCATGGCGATCTACCCTTTGCCGACGTTATCGGCGCGCAGCGGCAAAGTTCCAATAGAGATAAAAGTGTCCGTTATAGGACAGAAAAAGCGCATAGATAAAGTCCATGTAGGCCGCGCCGAAATACGGGCCAGATGCGACGGCTCCAGGACCGCGAGCAGCAACCCAGGGTCATAACCATGGGAAGCGCATCGCGGAATTGAACCGCAAATCCCCGCATCCAACAAGGAGAACCCCCATGTCCCTGGGTGTCTTGAACAACCTCTCCGCGGTGTATGCGGAGAATTACCTGAACAATACGAATAACAGCCTGAACACCGTGCTGCAGCAGCTGTCCTCCGGCTCGCGCATCAACTCCGGAGCCAACGACGCCGCCGGTTTGTCTCTGGTCAACGGCCTGCAGGCCAACCAGACAGCCCTAACCCAGTCGCAGACCAATGCCCAGGAGGGCGTGGGCCTGTTGCAGGTGGCCGATGGCGCGCTCTCGCAGGTCACCAGCCTGCTCAACCGCGCCGTCACGCTGGCCACCGAGGTCTCGAACGGCACCCTGAACGCCACGCAGGACTCTGCGGCCAACCAGGAATATCAGTCGATCCTTTCGGAAATCTCGAACATCGGCTCGACGACCACCTATAACCAGGAGCAGGTCTTCAACTCCAACACCTCGATCTACACCGGAGACTCCTCGCAGTCCGGGTCCTCGATCGACGACCTCAACATCCGCGCGCTGTCGTCTTCGAACCTGGGCGATACTAGCGGAATCATGTCCTACTCGAGCGGCGCAAACGGCGGCAGCGTTTTTATCGATCTGACGAATAACCCCACCTCAAAGACGCCCACCGCTGCAATCACCGACCCGCTGACCGGCACCAGCACCACCCTCACGGTCGACACTCTCTCCGGCACAGGCGCCGTGGTGAGCAACTCCATCACAGTGGGCACCGGAACCGGCTATGCAAATACGGCCCAGGGCCTGATCAACGCCATCAACGGCTCGGGACTTGGCCTGACGGCCAGTTTCACCAATGCCGCGGTGGCGGGCGCAACCAGCACGACCAACGCGGTTCTTGCAACGGACACCGGCATCATGGTCCAGGGCTCCGTGGGCGCGGGAACCAACCCAACCACCGCCAGCTACAGCGGCTCGGCGACGGCCACCGGAGCGGCCAATACCAACAACCTTACGGGGTCGATCACCTTCCAGGTGGGCACTGGCGCGGCAACGACCGTGACAATGGCGCAAGTGGCGGCAGCCGAGGGCAAAACCGCGGCCAGTGTCGCTCTGAGCGACTTGGATGCCTATATCAACGCCGATGCCGCGCTCGGCGTCACCGCCGGGGATGCGACGGCAGGCAAGCTGACCTTGCAAAGTTCGGCGGCAAGCGACCCGGCATTGAAAGTGACTTCGAACCTGATCGACGAGTCGCTGGCCACGGGCCCGGCCGCGCTGACCTACACGGCAAATGCCGCCTATAGCGACGGCCTCTCGGGAACCGTCGAGGACGCCACAATCGGCGGTACGGCAAGCGATCCCCAGACTGCTTCCAGCATCACGCTGGGCACGGCAGGCTCAGGCGGCGGCACCGCGACCATCAGCTTTGCCGACCAGGCTGGCGAGTCGCTGAGTGCCAGCGACCTATCCACGCCGAGCGACGCGCAAGCGGCGCTCACCGATCTCAACTCGGCCATTGCCGACGTCTCGGCGCAGGACGGCTATATCGGCGCTCAAATCAACACGCTGAACGCGGTCAGCAACGTGATCAGCACGCAGGGGGAGAACATCCAGTCAGCGCAGAACGCGGTGCAGGCCACCGACTATGCGCAGGCCAGCTCCAACATGTCGAAGTACGAGATCCTCAGCCAGACCGGCATCTCGGCTTTGGCCCAAGCCAACAGCGTCCAGCAGGAAGTGCTGAAGCTGTTGCAATAAACCCGCTGCCGCGCGAGCGGCGCGAAAACCGGGAAGGGCGTCCTCGCGGGCGCCCTTCTTTCCATGAGCTCAAGGGTGCGGTTACTGAAGCTGCACCACCCATCACGGCAGTCATCCTGAGTTTCCATGGACCGTTGGGCCCAGCAAAGGGGATGAAAATGGTTGCGTGCGCCACTGCACCCGCTCCCGGAGGGAGCGCAGAGGTTAGCCCAGGGTGGAGCGCAGCGGAACCCTGGGTATGCTTCAAATTAAGGAGCCTAGCCCCGTAGGGGCGACAGAACGGATCGAAGCGATTTTCGACGGAGCGGCTGACTCCCTTTGTAGCAAGTTACGGATGGGATGAACCGGCGACGTCTCGACCGGCCCCGGAGGGGCCGCAGGATAATAGCCCAGGGTGAAGCGGAGCGGAACCCTGGGTAGGAGCCACAAGAGATGCGCCGCGGCCCCGTAGGGGCGGCGCGAACACATCGGCAACGTGTTTATAGGCTTGCTCCCGGGGAGCGAAGTTGGCGCGTCGCGCCAAACGGAGTCGAAAGCCTGCCCTGAGCGAGGAGCGCGAAGCGATCCGAGTCGAACGGGGACCTGCATTTCGAAACTGCAATCAATCGCAACGAAGTCGGAATGCGCGCCTCAGTTGCGCAGCAGCATCGTCAGCCCGTAGGCGTCGTCCAAGTTCCTTTCCTCCAGCATGGCGTGAGCTTTGCGAAGAAACTGCGGGTCGTGCTCGAAGTGCTTGTGGGCGACCTGCACGGTCTTCACCACATCCGCAGGGCAGAACTTCCGGCCGCGGGCTCCCGCAACCCCGATCAGCAGGCCCTTGATCAGCGCGAACGGAAGAACAATCTTCGCAAAGGTCCGCGCCGGCTCCAACTCGCCCTGGAAGGAAGGGGGTCTGAAGGCAAGGGGAAAGACTCCACGCAGAACTGCGTTGGTGAGATAGTTTTCGAGAATGTGCGGGTGGCGGGAAAAGAACGGAGAGAAGGACCGCCCGTATGCATCGGCGTATCTCGCCACCTGGCTTTCCATGGAGGCAGCGAGCGAGTGGCCGATGCCTTCACAAAAGGTGTTGAGCACCTCGTGCATTCTGGGACTGACATAAGAGTTGCTTACCCGCTGCGCGATGAGCCGAAATACAATCTCCAATTGCAACGGCAGATTGGCAGGAATCTTCTCCATCGCGGCGCACAGGTCTCGAGTCGATACGGCTCGGACAAAGTCGCTCATTAGGTCGGGGACGCTGCGCTGGAGCTCTCCCCGGACCAGCGCTTCGAGGCGGCGCGAAAAGGTTCCCAGCAGAAACATGCGCTGCCACAACGCATACTGCCGGTTCTGGATGAGATCGAGCGCCAAAGCCCGAATCGGCCAGAAATAGGATCGGAGGGGCTGTCCGGTAACCGTCTCATCCCAAGTCATTCGATAATCGGCGCCTGCCGTACTCGGCAAGAGATTTCGATTGAGGAGAACCAGGCGCGCAGCCTCGGGACAGGAAAGCGAGAGACCCACCGCCTTGAGACCGTCGACGGTCTGGACATCTCGCGGAAATGTGGCGCAGATGCGGCAAAGATAGGACTCGCCAAGCTCCATCTGAATGCGGCACAGGCGCTCCTCGGAAAGGCACGGGCACGCCCCTGACGGAAATATGCGGATTTTGGCGAAGTGAGCGGCGTCTGTCTTTTCCGCGCCATCTGCGGCGAGCAGGAACGAAGAGTCGATGAGGGAGCGCAGCGGGCCATCTGGCAGGCTCTTGTACTTGCGATAGGAGGCCTCGTCTACCGGGACGGACCACCCTGCGCAGCACGTATCCTCGCAGGCAGAGCCGATGCAAGAAAAGCGCTCGGCATACTGCGGGAGGATCATCCTGGTCTGGCGCAATTCGCCCTCCGTCGGCGGTTGTTCGCCTTGGCGCGCCGATTCCTTTTCCGGCTGGTCCCGGCTGGGTGCACACGGGAATCCGCCGCTGCAGGGGGTGGATTAGAACAATCCGAAGTGCGCAACTGCACCGACTCAAAGATGGGCAGCTTTGGGTACCTTCGCGACGTAAGCCATCGTATCGACTTCCCGAATTCGGCCGATAACCAATGAAGGCAGTCTTTCGCGGGCCTTAGCCGGGTTTTCAGGCCTAATGGGGCTTTTCCAATCCGGCCTGGGGGCCCTTGGTTCGCGGGCTGCTTAATTCATTCGGGGAGGGATGCAATGGGCACTGTCGGCCTGAGCTTCGGCTCGCCCACCAGCGGGGCAGGGTTCAATGTGAGCGCGACCGTCGCCGAGATTGTGAGCAATCTCCAGAATGTCGAGACGCCTTGGCAGAACCAGTTGACGGCGCTGGAGAGCCAGGACTCGGCGATCTCGAACCTGGGTACGTTGTTCTCGAACCTCTCCAACGACATCAGCTCGCTCACCGACCTCCAGGGCGTTCTGGCGCAGAAGGAAGGATCGAGCTCCGACACCAACGTGCTCGAACTCACCGCGGCAACGTCTGCGGCGGAAGCGGGAGCGCACACCGTCGTCGTGAAGAACCTGGCTCAGACCTCAAGCGGCTACCTGGACGAGATCGCCGAAGCCTCCGATGCGCTTTCCGGCTCCATTTCCATTCAGGTGGGCAGCGGAACCACAGAGAACGTGGCGATCGGCGCGGCGCCCAGCCCGCCGGCCGCCAACACCATCTACACCGGAAGCGGCCAGGACACGCTGGCTGATCTTGCCAGCGCGATCAATTCGGCCAACCTGGGGGTGACGGCCAACGTTCTGACCGATACCTCGGGTTCCCAGTTGAGCATCGTGTCGGACACCTCAGGTGCGGCCGGGCAACTGAACATCACTTCGAGCCTGACGGATACCAATACGACCGATGCGCTGAGCTTTCATACTCCGGTGAACGGGGTCGATGCGTCGATGGTCATTGACGGCGTAACCCTGACCAGCGCTTCGAACACAGTCACCAATCTCATTCCCGGCGTCACCTTCCAACTACTCGCCCCAAGCGCAACGGAGTCGGACGACAGTCTGGAACAGGTGCAGGTGGTCATCGGCAACGACAACACGGCCGTGGAGAGCACGGTGAATCAGTTCGTCAGCGACTACAACGCCCTCATCAGCGCCGTCAACGTGCAGGAAGGCGACACCAGCTCGGGCACGCCGGAACCGCTGTTCGGATCGCCGACGCTCACCCTCCTGCAGCAGGAGTTGCTGGGCAGCCTGACCACGGAGAACCCGAATGGCTCGCTGGCCTCGGTGACGAACGACCTCAACCCCACGCTCTCCGGCTCCATATCCATTCAGGTGGGCGGCGGAACGGCGCAAACCATCACGCTGAGCCCGTCGCAAACCTCGCTCTCCGCGCTGGCCCAGGCCATCAACTCTGCCGATATCGGCGTTACGGCCGGCGTGGCCACCAGCAATGGCCAGTCCACGCTCAGCCTCACCTCGCAAACCGCGGGATCGGCGGGAGCCCTCGGCGTCGATTCTGATATCGTTGCCGCCAGCAATATTCCCTTAACCTATACCGGCACGAACGCCACCAGCTCGGAGCCCTCCCAGGGCACGCTGACGTCGATTCCTTCCGCAAGCGACACCTTGACCGGCTCCATCGCCGTCCAAGTCGGCGCCGCCGCCCCGCAAACCATCCAAATGAGTACCGTGGCTTCGACCGAGGGCGCCGCCACCCTCGCCGATCTCCAGGAGTACATCTCCAACAACTCTTCCGTGCTGGGGATTTCGGCGTCGCTGGTCACCAACGGCGACGGTTCGCAGAGCTTGTCCCTGGTTTCCAACACCTCCGGCAAATCCGGCAACCTGCACGTGACTTCCAACCTCATCGACACCACGTCCACCGCCAACGCCACGCTCACCTATACGAATTCGTCCGACATCAACACCCTCACATCGTTGGGCATCAGCGAGAACAACGATGGCTCGCTGACCTTCGACGCCAATACGCTCGATTCCGTGCTGAACTCGGACTACAACAGCGTGGTGGGATTCTTCCAGAACGCGACCAGTTGGGGACAGAACTTCTCCACCATGCTCACCAATGCCGGCACGAGCTCGTCTACGGGCGCTCTTGCCCTGGCGCAGAACGCAAACAGCAGCATGGAATCGACGCTCAATGCGGAGATCTCGAAAGAGCAGAGCTACATTTCGGCGCAGCAGTCCAGCTTGACCACAGAGCTGAACGAGGCTAACCAGATCCTGCAGCAGTTGCCAAACCAGCTGGATGAGATGAACGAGCTCTACTCCGCGATCACCGGCTACGACCAGAATCTGAACGGTTGAGGAGCAGGATGGGAAGTTACCGGGAACACGCGCTGGACGGGGCGTCGCCGGTCGATCTGGTGGTGGCGCTCTACGACGGAATCATCCGCTTCTTGTACGCGGCGATCGCGGCCGTGGAGCGCGGCGACGCCGGCGCACGCCGCGCCGCGGTCAAGCGCGCCCTCGACATCATCATCCACTTGCAGGCGCGGCTGCGCATGGACGTGGGCGGGCGTCCGGCGCAGGCGCTCAGCGAGTTCTACGCCTCGATCTTCGCGGAAATTCTTCGGGCATCGCAGTCGGCATCAGCGGCCAAGTTCGAGCACGCCATCGATTGTGTGAGAAACGTGCGGGAAGCGTGGCGCGAGGTGGCAAAGGATCCCAACGCCAATCCCGGCGCATCGGGGAATCTTCCCGTGGCCGAACCGGGGTGGGATGGGCCCGGCGCAGGCTGGATGGCCTGAGGGGGGCGCGGCTCAGCCTTCGAGTTCTCTAGAATCCCCTTCTTCTTTACAGAATTCCCGGACAGCCGGCGGCCGTTGCGATGCCGGCAGCGGCCGCTCGCCGCCAATTGCCGCAAAGCCATTTCACGGCTCATCCTTGTAGATGCGCAGTTCGATGGGGCCGCCTTCGCTTTGCCGGGCGCGGAACATGCCGGACGTGTTGAAGCTCCAGGCCATCTGCCCGTCGGGGGCAACGGCGATCACCCCGCCATCTCCGTGGATGGGCGCGAGTCTCTTTTGAAGGATCTCGTCGGCGGCTTGCTGCAAGGCCAGGCCTTTGTATTGCACGAGAGCGCAGATTTCGCGCGCCACCGTGTAACGGATGAAGTATTCGCCGACGCCCGTCGCAGAGACTGCGCAGGATTGATTCGAGGCGTAAGTGCCGGCGCCGATGAGAGGCGAGTCGCCAACCCGGCCAGGCATCTTGCCCTGCAATCCGCCGGTCGAGGTGCCGGCGGCCACGTTGCCTTGCCGGTCGAGCGCAACCACGCCGACAGTGCCGTAGCGATGCGTGCCGTCCGCTTCCTCCAACTGCGCCGTGGGCGAGGCTGGCCCGGGCGGAGGCGCGCCGGCGGGCCGCGGCGGCACGGGCTTACCCTCCTTCTCCAGCTGCTTAACCAGCGATTGCCAGCGGCTTTCGGTGAAGAAATAGCTCGCGCTCACCTGCTCCATACCGGCCTGGATCGAGTAAGCATCGGCGCCTGGGCCGACGAGAAAGACGTAGGGCGTCTTCTCCATTACGGATCGGGCCAGCGTGATGGGATAGCGCGTGTGCGTGACACTGGCCACAGCGCCGGCGCGGAGGGTCGCGCCATCCATGATGGCGGCGTCGAGCTCCGTCTTGCCCTCGGCCGTGAAGACGGCTCCGCGGGCGGCGTTGAAGAGCGGATCGTCTTCAAGGACGCGGATCGCCGCTTCGACGGCGTCGAGCGAGGAGCCTCCGCGATCGAGGACCTTCGCGCCCGCTGCGACCGCTTTGGCGAGCGCGGCGCGGTAGTTTGCATCGCCTTGCGCGCCCACCTTGGCGCGCTCGATGTCTCCCGAGCCGCCGTGCAGCACAATGGCCCAGCGGCCCGTTGGCTTTGGCGGCGCCGATTGCGCCTCCGCCGCGGTCACGAAGGCCATCGCCATCGCCACGCAAGCGAGCATTCCGTTTGCCTTTCGCACACGCACGACCTCCCGATGCAATCCATCGTAGCGCGCACACGCGCCGCGGCTCATTCTGTTTTTTCTTGAGGGGCCGCTTTCGGGTCATTTTTCAGTGGATGGCGAAGGCCGGCTCGTTTCACCCTTCCCTGGTTCTTCTTGGCAGACCTTCAGTAGCTCGGCTCGGGATTCGCAACAGGATAGGCCTTCATCCATTCCCGTGCTCACCTTAGCGGCAAAACTCCGCCGCGAAACGGTTTGCGCACTACTCCAACGCGGACGCAACCACAGCCAGCGCGGCGATGGCGGCAGTTTCGGCGCGCAGGATGCGCGGGCCCAGCGACACCGCGCGCCAGCCGCTTGCGTCGAAGAGCGCTTCCTCTTCGGGGGCCCATCCACCTTCCGGCCCAACGGCGATTTCCAGCACAGGCATTTCGTCTCTAGCGGCATCGATGGCTTCGTCAACGGCGTTGCGCAGAGTGGTTGTGCGCTCCTGTTCGGCAAGCACAATGCGTGTCGAGGAGGACGCGGCGCGCACCCGCTCCGCGAGCGAGACGGGATTGTGGATAACCGGCACATCGGAGCGGCGCGCCTGTTGTGCCGCCTCACGAACGATCCGGCGCCACCGCTCCGCGCGTTTCGCGGCCGCCTCCGCCAAATGCTTTTCGGTCCTTCGTGCGATAACCGGGACGAAAGCGGCGACGCCGAGTTCGGTCGCCTTTTCGATCGTCCACTCTATGCGATCGAACTTGTAGACGGCGAGTACCAACGTAACGGGTAGCGCGGGGTCGGCTTCGAGCTCGGCAGCGAGATTGAAGCGAACCTCGCTCTTGTCTCCATCGAGGGTGACGGCGGCCACCTCGGCATGAAAGACGCGTCCGCCGGCGACCACGTCGGCTTCCATGCCGGGGTGCGCGCGCAGGACACGCGCCAGATGTTCGGCCTGGCCGCCGGCGATCGTGGCGGTCGCTTCGTCCCAATGTTCGGCGATCCAGCGGCGATGAGTCATGGCCTTTCCTACACCAAGTCTATGTTGTCCCGGCCGAAGTGCGGCCTGCAAAGAGCAGCGAATCGCCTGGACTGATGCGGGTTTCTGCGAACGGCGCGCATTTGCCTCCGTGCTGTGAGCGGTTGGCTGAGTTGGCGCCACAAAACACCAAGGGGAACGCTTTTGAGCGTTCCCCTTGAGTGTTGCCTTTTGGGTTGTGCGTTCCGCTACTTTTTCTTCGCGGCCTTCTTGGCGGTCTTCTTTGCGGCTTTCTTCGCCGGTTTCTTGGCTGCTTTCTTGGTTGCCATTTGCCTATTCTCCCTTTTCGATGGGTTGCATCGAGTTCTGCAAATTAAATTGCAGTTGAAAAATGTATAGATTCAACCAACATCGATGTCAAGAAAAAAACGACACGAGAGTGAAAAAAAGATCAACAACGGTTTCGCCGCGAACCGGCGATCGAGGGGACGCCGGGTGACGAAATCCGATTCGTGCGAGGTGCTTCGTGCTCTCGGATCGCACGCGGCGACGATTTTCGCATTGAATCGCAGTGCTGGAATCGATCAGCGACGCATTGCGACGCCGTTTACTCTGCCTGCACTCGCCATCGCGTGCCGATAGGGGTGAGAGCGATGCAGCGGAGGCTCCCGGGGCGCGAGTTGCGGGAATTCGGCGGGAAGGCCGGTTGCATGATGGGTGAGATCGTGCGGCTGGCCGAATAGGGGAAAGCCGCGCCGAAGCTCCTCTCACTCCAGGAATTCTCGAACAAACGCATTCTGGCTCTGCACCAGCTCGTCGAGCGAGCCATCGAAGATCAAGCGGCTTTCTTCGAGCATCAAGAAGGTGGTGTTGGGATTGAAGTAGCCTTCGGGAAGCGCGACCATGCGGTTCTCCTCGGGATCGAACCGGTGATTGCAGAGCGCGAAGGCGTCCTGCAGGCGGTGCGTCACCAGCAGGGCCGGGGTTTCATGAACGTCGCGCTGCTTGACGATGAGTTCGATGATCGTGTTGGAGGTGACGGGGTCCAGGCCGCCCGTGGGCGAATCGTAGAGGATCAACTCCGGATGATGGATGAGGGCGCGGGCGATGGCCACGCGGCGCCTCATACCGCCGGAAAGGGCGGTGGCGTACATGCCGAAGGTCTGCTCGAGGCCGACAAATTTCAACGCCTCGTGGACGCGCGCATCGATTTCTTCGTCGGCAACGCGCTCCTGGATGAGCTGATAGGCGACGTTGTCGCGCACCGTAAGGGAATCGAAGAGTGCGCCCTCTTGAAAGACGAATCCGGTGCGGGCGCGCAACGGGAAGAGGTTCTCTTCGGGCATATGGGTGATGTCATCGCCAAAAAGCTCGACTTTGCCTCGCAGCGGCCGAATCAGGCCCACGACGGTTTTTAGCAAGACGCTTTTGCCCACGCCGGCCGGCCCAAGGAGGATCCGCGTCTCGGCAGGAGCCACGGAGAATGAGATTTCCCTTAGCACAGGCGGGCCATCGAACGCCACGGCAACATCGCTCAGGGATACGACCGGCCGGCCATCCGGCGCGGCAGCCGGGGAAGAAGGCGAAACAAAGGGTGCGTCGGTCATCAGGCAAAGATGGTGAGGAGCACGTGGGTGATGAGAAAGTCGACAAAGATGATGAGCACGGACGAGGTAACCACGGCCTGAATGGTGGAGCGGCCGACGCCTTCGGTGCCGCCGGTGGTTCTCATCCCGTAGAAACAGCCGATCGAGCCGAGAATGTAGCCGAAGAAGAGCGGCTTGACCATGCCTTGGACAATGTCGGGATAGCGGAGGTGTTCATAGGCTTGGTGGAAGTACTGGGTGCCGTTCTGATGATTCAGGAACACCGTGACCGCGGCGCCGCCCGCGATGCCGCAGGCATCGGAGACGATCGTGAGAAGCAAGAGCATGACGACACTGGCAAAAATGCGCGGGGTCACCAGCTTGCGTATGGGGTCGACGCCAAGAGCGCGCATGGCGTCAATTTGCTCGGTGACAACCATGGAGCCGAGCTCGCTGGCGATCGAGGAGGCGTTTCGGCCGGCGACCATGATGCCGGTGAGGACGGCGCCGAGCTCGCGAATCATGGTCACGCTGACGAACTGGCCGGTGACGGCGGTGGCGCCGAAGGCTGAAAGGGTGGCTGCCGATTGCAGGGCAAGCACGCCCCCTGTGAAGAAGCCCGACAAGATGACGATGGGCAGCGAACCGAAACCGATGATGTCGGACTGAACCAGGAAGTCGGTCCAGTAGATGGGGGGGCGAAAAAGGTTGAGCATCGCGCGCCCGGCAAACAGGGAGTATTCCTGGACCGTGAGCACGATCTGTTTGGCGGTACGGTCGATCGCGTTGAGCGCCATGAGATGCCGGCCTATCGAAGGAAAGCTCCGCTTCGTTTCAGTGGACAGAATAGCGCATCGGGAAGCAACCTCAGCCGCCGGCTTGTTCCCCGGCGATGGATAACTCGACAAAACTTAAGAACTCCACGGGCGCCAGGGAATTCTTGGGACTCACAAATCGCCTCTCATCAACAACAAGCCTCCGATTCAAATCCCTTTTTGATCTTCGCAAATCACTCGATCGTCTGCATGGCGCATCTAAGCCTTTATCGGGAGGCATGATGCACCTTTTTCGCGTACGCTTGATCCTTGCTCTCATCGCAGGCGTCATTCTTGTCTCCGTTGCATCGACATATTTCGATGTCCTTGCTCACCGGCACGTTTTGCGCGAGGACCTGGAGCGGCGAACGGCCTGGATGGGACGAAGCATCGAGCCGGATGTCGAGTACGCGCTGGAGAGCGGAGATTCCGCTTTCCTCCTGCGGCGAGTCCAGCTCCTGAAATCCGACATTGGGGCGTTGGCGCTTGTATTGTGCGACAACCACGGAGGTCTGCTGGCAAGCAGCGGTCCGCCCGAAGTATTGAAGGCGCTGGCCGGCAATCGCGTGGTCGAGAAGGCGATTCAGAAGGGCGCAGAGGTCGATGCATTCAGCCACGTCCAACAATGGCAGTGGCTGGAAGAGGCCTCGCCGATCCACAACGGAAACCAGTTGCAAGGCGCCATGGCGATCGTAGTGGACGCCAGCTACATCAGAACCGAGGGGTTAGCCCTCTGGCGCGGGAGCTTCTTGCGCATAGTCGCGCTCGTCGTCCTGATCGTGGCCATTACCTTCGCAATGGTGCGCTGGTTCCTGCTGCGGCCCATGAGCCGCCTTGCCGAAAGGTTGCGCAAACTTCGCACCGGGCATGAGGAGAAGTCCGAAGGCCCCGTCGGCCCGGAACTCGGACTGTTTTCTCCCTTGGCGTGGGAAGTGGAGACGATGGCGGCGAGCCTCAAGGCGGCGCGAGCCGCTGCCGCCGCAGAGGCTCGGCTGCGAGAGGCCGGGGAGCGATTGTGGACCGCCGAGCGGCTTGCCGTGCACATTCGCAACCACGCGGGTTCGAGCCGGCTCTTCGTGGTATCGAACCGCGAGCCGTACATGCATATCCGGCGCGGACGCGAAATTGCCTGCGTGGTTCCCCCGAGCGGGCTGGTGACGGCGCTGGAACCGGTTCTCCGCGCTTGCGATGGCGTGTGGGTGGCCAGCGGCAGCGGCGACGCCGACTCTACAGCCGTGGACGAATTCGACCGCTTACGCGTACCGCCCGACGAACCGCTCTATACTTTGCGGCGGGTGTGGCTCTCGGAAGACGAGGAGGCACGGTATTACGACGGGTTTTCCAACGAGGGGCTCTGGCCCTTGTGCCACATTGCGCACACGCGGCCGATCTTTCGCGCTGGCGATTGGGAGTGCTACCAGGCCGTCAACCGGAAGTTTGCCGGTGCGCTGCTGGAGGAGATGGAGGGCAGCGAGGAGCCGGTTGTCTTTGTGCAGGACTACCATCTGGCCCTGGCGCCGAACTGGTAAAGAAGGCGAGACCGGACGCGCGGGTGGCGATCTTCTGGCACATTCCCTGGCCCAATCCCGAAGCTTTCGGAATTTGCCCGTGGCAGGCGGAGTTGCTGGATGGATTGCTCGGCGCGGATCTGATCGGCTTTCACATTCCCCTGCATTGCCATAATTTTCTGGCAACTGTCGACCGGGTCGTGGAGTCGCGCACCGACCGCGAGCACATGACGGTGCAGCGGCTGGGGCATACGAGCCTGGTTAGACCCTATCCGGTGAGCGTTGCCTTCAATGGGACGGAGCGGCCGGCAACAGCGCCGATTGGTGACGACCTGGATCGTGAGCGCGCCGCCGAGCGGGAGCAGCTGCTGAGCCGATTCGGCGTGCGCGCCGAGCGCTTGGCTGTGGGTGTCGACCGCCTGGACTACACCAAGGGAATCGTCGAGCGGTTCGAGGCCCTCGGGCAATTGTTCGAGGACCATCCCTGGTATCGGGAACGGCTGACGATGGTGCAGATCGCTGCGCCGAGCCGGACCCGGATTCGAAGCTACGCGGAGCTGCGCGTCCGCGTGGAAGAGGCGGTGCAGCGGATCAATTCCTTCTATCAGACGGCGCAATGGAGACCCATTGTTCTCATCGAGGAGCAGAACGACCACGGCCAAGTGAGGCGATGGTACCGGGCCGCCGATCTGTGTCTGGTGACGTCGCTGCACGACGGGATGAACCTGGTGGCGAAGGAGTTTGTCGCGGCGCGCGACGACGAAGACGGTGTGCTGGTGTTAAGCAAATTCACCGGTGCGGCCGTCGAGCTGCGGGATGCGCTGTTGGTGAATCCGTACGATATTGTCGGAGTTTCCGAGGCAATCTTCAACGGGTTGGAGATGAATCCCGCGGAGCGCCGCGAAAGGATGCGCCGCATGAGACGCCAGGTGATGGAGTACAACATCTACTTGTGGGCGGCAAGGGCGCTGGGCGACCTGCGCGAAGTGCGGCTGGAGGACGCGGACGCAAGCCGGATGCCGCCTTCCCCGGCCGCGCCAACGGAGATGGCGGCGGAGCGAACGGCATGAAAGCGGGACACAGTTGACGGCAGAGACAGAGAGCAGACTGCGAAGTTTTTTCGGCGCCTTCTCGAGGGGAAGCAAGCCGTTGCTGCTGCTCGATTACGACGGGACGCTCGCTCCTTTCCGAGTGGATCGCTACCGCGCCCGTCCCTGGTCGGGCGTGCGCGAGTTGCTGGGGCGCATTCAGGAGCAGGGGCGAACGCGCATCGTCGTCATTTCCGGGCGGCCGGCTGCGGAGATTGCGCCGCTCTTGCAAATTGAGCCGGCGCCGGAAGTTTGGGGACTGCACGGCGCCGAGCGTTTGCAAACCAATGGGCGCCGCGAGCTGATGGAAGCACCGATCGAGGCCAGATACAAGCTCGAGGAGCTGCACTCCCGGCTTCGGCGCGACGCGTTCGGAGGTCTGTTCGAAGAGAAATCCAATGCGGCGGCGGTGCACTGGCGCGGAGCGCCCCCGCAAAATGCCAAGCTCATCGAGAAGCGGACCCGCGAGCTGTTCGAACCGCTGGCTCGGTGGTATGGCCTTACTATTCTGGAGTTCGAGTCGGGCTTGGAATTGCGAGCCGGCCCGGAAAAGGGCGATGCGGTTCGCACGCTCCTCGACGAGGCGAATGAGCAGCCGGCGGCCTATCTGGGCGACGATCTCACCGACGAATCGGCGTTCCGCGCGATCCAAGGGCGCGGCCTGGGCGTCCTGGTGCGGCGCGAGCGGCGCGAAACTGCCGCCGATATCTGGCTGCACCCTCCAGCGGAGCTACGCAACTTTCTCGAGCGTTGGCTGCGGGCCTGCTCCGTTTCCGGACCGTGAGCTTGAGGACTCGGGAAGGGAGGGGCAAAACCCGACCCGCCACGTGGTTCGCGCACATTTACAATCGAATCTGTATGATTCGCTTTTCGACCGCCGGGGAATCTCACGGCGAAGCCTTGGTGGCAATCGTATCGGGAATCCCCGCCGGCGTGCCTGTCGACCTGGATTTCGTGAATCGCGAGCTGTGGCGGCGCCAGCAGGGTTACGGCCGCGGCGGCCGCATGAAGATCGAGACCGATCAGGCGCATATCCTCTCCGGGGTGCGCCACGGAAAGACCATCGGTTCGCCGATCGCCGTCGAGATTATCAACCAAGATTGGAAGAATTGGCAGGAGAAGCTGCCGGTGGAAACGGGCGACCCGGCCAAGCATCGCGCCGTTGCCTCGCCGCGGCCCGGCCATGCCGACCTGGCGGGAGCGCTCAAGTACAACTTCCCCGACGCCCGCTATGTGCTGGAGCGGGCTTCGGCCAGAGAATCGGCCGCGCGTGTGGCGGCGGGGGCCTTCGCCAAGCTCATGCTGCGCACGCTTGGCATCGAGATTGCCAGCCATGTGATCCGCGTGGGCGGCGCCGAGTTGCAACGGGAAACACCGTGGGAAGAAATCGCGGCAGTCGCTGCAAAAGACGAGATCGTGCTCGCGTGCGTCGATCCCGAAGCCGAGGCTCTGATGAAAGCGGAAGTGGACCGGGCGACGCAAGCCGGCGACACCGTGAACGGGGTCTTCGAAGTGGTTGCCCACGGCGTTCCCGCGGGCCTTGGCACGTTCGCAAATTGGGACGAGAGGCTCGACGGTCTGCTCGCCTGGGCCGTGATGAGCCTTCAGGCTGTGAAGGCGGTCGAAATCGGCCGGGGCGTAGCGGCTGCGGTCTCATTCGGCTCCGCGGTGCACGATCCCATTCATTACGCGGCAGAGAATCCGCCGGGACGGCCGACGCGATTCACGCGTCCGCAGAACAATGCCGGCGGCATCGAGGGCGGCGTCTCCAACGGCGAGGACATCGTGATCCGGGGATATTTGAAGCCAATCTCGACTTTGCGCCAGCCGCTTGCCTCGGTGCGCTTCGATACGCGGGAACCCTCGAGCGCCAGTTATGAGCGCAGCGACATTTGCGTGGTGCCGGCCGCAGGAGTCGCCGCCGAGGCCATGGTTGCCCTGGCGCTCGCCAACCTGGCGCAACAGAAGTTCGGCGGCGATTCGCTGGGCGAGTTGAAACGGAATTTCGATGGCTACATCGAACAAATACGGAGTTATTGACCGCGACCGATGGTTCTTAAGATTCTCAAATACCCTGAGCGCGTCCTCGAGCAGCCCGGCGAGCCGGTCACCGAGTTCGACGGCGAGTTGCGCAAACTGGTCGCAGATATGTTCGAGACGACCTACGCTTCGCAGGGGATCGGGCTGGCCGCGCCGCAGGTGGGCGTGTCGAAGCGCGTCACGGTGATCGACCTCAGCCAGGGCAAGGATCCCGCGCAAAGGCTGGTGCTCGTCAATCCGGAGGTGATCTTCAACGAGGGCAAGCAATACGAGGAGGAGGGCTGCCTGAGCTTTCCGGAAATCCGCGAGAAGGTGGTTCGCGCGGCGAAGGTGCGCATCCGCGCTCAGGACGAAAACGGCAAATGGTTCGAGATGGACAGCGAGGAACTGCTAGCGCGCGCATTCCAGCATGAGATCGATCACCTCGACGGAATCGTTTTCCTCTTCAGGATGAGCGCGCTGAAGCGCAGCCTGACTCTGCGCAAGATTCGCAAGATGCAAAAAGAAGGGACGTGGTGAGAACTCCATGGCGAGCGCGGAGAGCCGCCTACAGCGGTTCTCCAGTTGGTGTAGGGCGAAGCCACAACGGCCAAGTGGCTTTTCCCTCAAGGAGAAGCCACCTTGCACGACACTCGAAATGCCTCATACGAACTGGAGAACCGCTTTGAGGCTCGTCTTTTGCGGCACCCCGCAGTTTGCTGTGCCCACGCTCGAGGCGCTCGTTGCCGCCGGACACGAAATCGCCTTAGTTGTTTCGCAGCCGGACCGTCCTGCCGGCCGCGATCAACATCTCACCGCGCCGCCGGTAAAGCAAGCCGCAATCGCCGCAGGACTGGCCGTCACCCAGCCGGAGAAGATCCGCAACAACACAGAATTCCGCGCGCAGCTTGAGGCGGCGAAGCCGGACGCGATCGTTGTCGTTGCCTACGGCCGCATCATTCCGCCGTGGATGCTGGCGTTGCCGCGGCTTGGCTGCATCAATCTTCACTCGTCGTTGTTGCCCAAGTATCGCGGCGCGGCGCCGATCCAGTGGGCAGTGGCGAATGGCGACGCTTTTACGGGCAACACGACCATGCTGCTCGAGGAAGGGCTGGATACGGGACCAATCCTCCTCCAAGAGACGGTGGAGATTGGCCGAGAGCAGACCGCCGCTGAGCTGTTCCCGGTTCTGGCCGCAAAGGGCGCGCCGCTGGTCGTGGAAACCCTGGCGGGACAGGCCAACGGCTCGATTCATCCGCAGCCGCAAAACCCCGAAGGAGCGACATACGCTCCGCTGCTCGACCGGGCAGACGGCCGAATGGATTTTGCGGCTCGCTCGGCGACCGAGCTTTACAACCGCTGGCGCGGTTTCCAGCCCTGGCCGGGCGCGTTCGCGTTTTTGAACGGGAAGAAACTGATCGTGCATCGCATGGCGCTCGCCCGTGCGAGCGAGGCAGCGGGATTGGGATTGGCCGAGCCGGGATCGATTCTCGAGCGCGACGGCCGAATGCTGGCGGCATGCGCCGGCGGAACCTGGATCGAATTCCACGAAGTGCAACTCGAAGGCAAGAAGCGCATGACCGCTCAAGAGTTTCTGCGCGGCAATCCGCTCGCCGCGGACGCGCGTTTAGGTTGAGCCGTGGCTGCGATTTCGCCAGCGCGCAAAGCGGCATTCGAAATCCTCCTCGCCGTCGGGCGGGGGCGCGGCCACTCCGATGAGCTGTTACGCACGCCTGCGGTCAGTGTGCTGTCAACCGCCGATCGCAACCTGGCAACGGCGCTGGTGCTCGGTGTGCTGCGCTGGCAGCTATGGATCGATCGACAGCTTCGGCCCTTTCTGAAACGCCCCAACGCCAAGCTCGATCCCGAGGTGCTGACCGCACTGCGGCTCGGCGCGTTTCAATCGATGTTTCTCGATCGCGTGCCGGCCCACGCGGCCATCGATGAAAGCGTGGAATTGGCGAAACAGGCCGGGCATCGATTCGCCTCGGGCATGGTGAATGCCGTTCTGCGCCGTGCGGCGGAAGACGCTCCGCGCTTTGATCCTTCGGACGAAAGTAGCGCCGGCCTGGCCGCGGAGCAGGCGCATCCTGAGTGGATGGTGAAACGCTGGGTCGAATTCTATGGGCAGGACGCGGCGCGCGCGATTTGCCGCCATGGCCAGGCGCAACCGCAGTTGTTGCTGCGTCTGGAACGGGCAAATGTTGACGCAGAGCTGGCGCAGGCCGGGATTCGCCTTCAACCGGGATTCCTGCTCACCAATGCGCGCACCGCGATCTCCGGCGAGATTCATAAAACGGCAGCCCTTCTCGCAGGCCGAGCGCGGATTCAGGACGAGGGATCGCAGTTGATCGGCGAGTTGGCTGCTTACTGCGCCACAAACCTCGCCCAAAACCAGCAAAAAATCCTCGATGCCTGCGCAGCGCCGGGCGGAAAGACGCTCATTCTTGCCGAGCGCAACCCGGAAGCGCACATCGTGGCATGCGAGTCGAGTCCGAAGCGCCTGGCCGAGCTGCGCCAGCGCCTCGCTGTCCATGCCGGTCGTGTGGAATGCCGGCTGGTTGACGCAGCCGCTTTGAGCGAAGATTCGGCATTCGACCTTGCGCTGACCGATGTGCCGTGCAGCGGGACCGGCACCCTGGGCCGCAATCCCGAGATTCGTCACCGGCTGCGGCCGGAGGATCTGCCGCGGCAGGCGGCACGGCAGCGGGCGATTCTTCGCGCGGCGATCTGCGCCGTCCGGCCCGGCGGGCGCGTTGTGTATTCCACCTGCTCGCTGGAACCGGAGGAAAACGAGCGGGTGGTTGCCGCAGTGCTTGCGGAAAACTCGAACGCGCGCCAGCTTTCTCTAGCGCCACAGATCGAATCGCTGGCCCGAAACGGAATCCTAACCTCGGCTGGAGCCACACTTTTGCGCGCGTGCCTGACGCCGGAAGGCGCGCTGCGCCTTTTGCCGGGCGCCGTGCCGACCGATGGTTTCTTCATCGCGCTGATCGGGCGCACGCAGTGATTCACGCGCCTGCTACTTCGCCACGGTGAGCTCCACCATCGTGCTCTGGTCGACGCGCGAGCCGGGCAGCGGAGTTTGCGACAGGACCGCGCCCGGCTTGACCGGCGGTTTCGGCGCGGCATCGCCGCTGCCCACCGGCGCCACCGGCACGTTTACGTAGGAGGGTGGCTCCGTCTTGATGCCCACTCTGGCCAAAGCCGCTTGCGCGCTCACCACCGGCCTTCCCGTCAAGTCGGGCATGACGTAGCCGTCGGGTGTTTCGTCGTCGGGCGCCGCGACCAACAGGTTCACGCTGGGTTGTTCGATTCCCTGCGCGTGCGCGGGCGGATCTTGAGCCAGCACAGTTCCCTCGGGGGCGCTCGAGGGCAGGCGCGCAATGTCGCCCACTTCCAATCCGGCACGGCGCAGCTCCAGCGCGGCCACGCGCTCCGTTGCGCCCACCGTATCGGGGACGTCGACGCTTTGCGGACCGAGGCTCTCGGCGACGCGCACGCGCCATTCCCGTCGAACCACGGTGCCCGGAGCAGGCGATTGCGTGAGGATGTGTCCGGCGGCAATCTCGCCCGAGTAGTAGCGGTTATCGACGTCGAGGTTCAAGCCCAGCCCGGAAGTCTCGCTGCGCGCATCCGCAACCGTCATGCCCTTCAGTGACGGCACTTGAACCTCGGCGCCGTGAATGGCGAAATGCATGGTGGTGATTGCGGCGAGCAGCGCCACAGCCAGCAGAAGCAGCAGCAGCGAGGTGACGCGGAAGAAATTCGAGATGGTTCGGATATTCATGACTTCCGGCACGCCTCGGGAATCTGAACCTTCTGCGCTATCGCGTATTATCCGTCACCGGCTCGGGATGGATGGTGACGCGGTACACTTCGGGGCACTGCAGCTTGAACCGGTCTTCGAGCTCGGTGATCGATTCGTGCACGCGATGCATGGGCACCTCGTCCGGCAGCGTGCAGTGGCAACTGACCGAGACGTGATCGCGGGTTCTCCCCACCGAAATCGCATGCACATCGATAATGCCCGCGATCGCGCCGGCTGCCGAGCGCAGCGCCTCCTCGATTCTGCGGTCCTCGACCTGGGTATCCTCGGGCTGCTCGATGGTCGCCGGCTCGCTTTCGATGTGCGTGAGCACCGAGTCGATCTCGGGAACCTTGCGCCGGATCTCTGCCTCCAGGGAAGTGACAAAACTGTGCGCGTCCCTGAGGCGCATGTTCTCCTCGATTTCGATGTGCAGCTCGACCTGCAAGCGCCCGTGATGGGATTGAATGCTCAACTCATGCACCGAGACGTTGTGCCGCGCGGCGACGGCGCGCACGCGATCGAAGATGCTTTCTGCGCGAGTCTCGCGCGGAACCGTGTGGATGACGACGTCGGCGCTGGGCAGCACGCGATGCACGGCAGCCGTCGCCGACTGCACCAACTCGCCCGTGTGCTCGAAGGTAAAGCGGCGTGGCAGCGCCAGCGTCAGGTCGGCGAAGGTTCCAGCCCCTGCCCGCCGCACGCGAGCCCGCTCGACCGCGAGCACTCCTTCCACCCGGCCCACCTCGCGCACCAATTGGCGAAGCGTTTCGGCCGGGATCTGGTCCATTAACGCTCCTACGGCCTCGTAGCCCAGTCGGAAAGTCATGCGCAGAATCATCAATGAAACGACAGTCGCCGCCAGGGGATCCGCGAAGCGAAGCGCGCCGATGCCGAAGCGCGCGCCCAGCCATGTGGCTGCCAGGCCCGCCAAAACCGCCAGCGTAGCCCAAATATCCGATCCAAAATGGAACGCGTCGGTGGCCAGCGCCGGCGAGCCAGTCCGCCGTGCGGTCGCGCGAAGCTGCCGCGAGCGCCACAAATCGACCCCGATGGAAGCGATCAGGACAAGAACCGGCCACATCACGCGATGCACCGGCACCAGATGGTAGAAGATGCGCCGGATGGCCTCGGCAATAATCCAAATGGAGGAAACGGCCATCAGGCCGGCCTCGCCGAAAGCCGAAAGGTTCTCGAACTTGCCGTGGCCGTAGGTGTGATCTTCGTCGGCGGGCTTGTCGCTCACCTGCACGGAAAAGAAAGTGAGCGCGGCGCCGGCAAGGTCCAGGGCAGAATGCGCCGCGTCGGACAGCACGCCCAAAGACCCGGACAGCAGGCCCGCCCCGAGCTTGAGCAGCGTCATCGCGGCCGCGGCTGCCATCGAGCCGCCCGCCACGCGGCGCTTTTCCGCCGAAAACGCCGGCAGGACCGGCGGGAAAGGGCCAATCTCTCTCGATTTGGGGAGGGCGGGGGGCATCGATAGTTCCAGACTAAGACGGACGTATCGCGGTGTACAGGCCGGCGATTCCGAACGTGAATGGCTGCCACGCGCAGTCCGCATAGCCGCACGCTTGCATCATTTCAATCAGCATCATCGGCCGCGGAAAGGCGCCGACCGAAGTCGGTAGATAATTGTAGGCTCCATCCTTGCCGCAGATGGCCCGTCCAATGGCCGGAAGCACCCGGCGGAAGTAGATCCCGTAGGCCGCGCCGATGAGTCCGCCGGGCTCCCCGAACTCCAGGATTCCCAACTCGCCGCCGGGTTTCAGCACGCGATGAAACTCCTTGAGCCCCGCTTCGTAGTTGGCCAGGTTCCTGAATCCAAAGGATGTCACGATCAAATCGATGGACGCATCGCGCAGGGGAAGATGGAGTGCGTCGGCTTCGAGCGGAATGGCGCGGGGCGCTGCGGTTTGCCGTCCCCGGCCGCTCGGCCTTTCGGAGCCGCGCACGGCGAACTTCCGGACTGCGCGCAGAAGCATGGCGTGGGCGAAATCCACCGCCAAAACGGGACGCCCTCCTTCGGGCCGCAGCCGGAGCAAAGCCATGGTCAAATCGCCCGTGCCGCAACAGACATCGAGGATTGCGGCTTCGGGTCGGGCCAGGATCGCCTCAAATCGGCGCGCCGTGCGGCGCCACCACAGCCGGTCGATATTGGCCGAGAGCAGGTGATTCAGCAGGTCGTAGCGGGGCGCGATGGAGTCGAACATCTGCCGCACCGTAGACGCGGCGCTCGCTTCATCCACGGCTCCCGGCGGTCTCGCTCCCGGTGCAGTCATGTTGCGAACCACCTCGCAAAGAGAAGGATGCCACAACCTGCGAACTACCTATTCTTCCATGCGAAAGAGGCAAGGGAACCCGTCCGAATCAAACAACAGATGCTCAAGGCCATTCCTCCGCGCCTGAGGGCCGGAATGACCCTGCTCTGCCTACAGCACAGCTCACTGCGTCCCCCTTCGACAGACCCACGCGCGATGAACCGTCCACTAACCGATTATGCAGGGGAAGGATGGGAAAAGCGCTTTGCGCTATTACCGTGCTTAATCGTTTCAGCCATTGCCCCCTGAAGATTCCCGCCGCCTTTTAATGGGAAAGCGAAAAGGTGTACGCTTGAATTTGCCGATGGCTTTCGCTTCCCTGCCCGCCATTTCCGAAGTCGCGCCGCTTTCACCGCTCATGGACAGTCACGGGCGCGTGATCCACGATCTCCGCGTCTCCATCACCGACCGCTGCAATTACAAATGCGTGTATTGCCGAACGGGCGAGGGGGGAGCGCAGTACCCGGAGCTGGGAATCGACGAGTACGTCAGACTGATCGGGATTTTTGTCAGCCTGGGGATCACCAAAGTGCGGCTTACAGGCGGGGAGCCGCTCCTAAGGCGCGGAATCGTCGAGCTGGTGCACGAGTTGGCGCAAATGCGAACGCCGGCGAACGAGCCGCTCGACCTGGCGCTGACAACCAATGGCCATCTGCTCGAATCGCTCGCCGCTCCTCTCAAGGCCGCCGGTCTGCACCGGGTCACGGTCAGCATGGATGCCGTGGACGCACCGGCGTTCGAGCGCATCACCGGAGTTCCCGGCAGTTTGTCTAAGGTTCTCTCGGGCATTCGCGCAGCTCGGGACGCCGGGCTTAATCCCTTGAAAATCAACTGTGTACTTCTAAGGGGATTCAACGACGACCAGATCGAGGGATTCGCGCGGTTCGCGCGCGAAGAGAACGTCGTAGTCCGGTTCATTGAATTCATGCCCCTCGATGAGGGCCGCCTTTGGTCGCCGGAGATCGTGGTCACCCTCAAGGAAATCGTCGAGCGCATCGCCCGTAGCCTGACAATAGTAGAGCTTCCTCCGCGAAACACGAGCGAGACGGCGCGCCGCTATACCTTCGCCGATGGCGTGGGCGAAATCGGCATCATCGCTCCCGTGAGCCAGGCCTTCTGCGGTGCTTGCAGCCGGGTGCGGCTCACCTCCGACGGGAAGATTCGCACCTGCCTGTTTTCCCAGGTAGAGCACGATCTTTATGGACGCATGCGGGCCGGCGCCAGCGACGCGGAACTTCGTGCATACATTGCACGTACCGTCCATGGGAAAGAGGCGCGCCATCACATTGGCGAGCCGGGTTTCTTGAAGCCTGCGCGCTCGATGGTCCATATTGGAGGGTAGCGAGCTCCTGCTTTAGCCATCGCAAAAAGCTTTCATTTGCGCAAAGCACAACTGTGACAGAATGAATGTAGGACTCACCCCCAGGGCCTGTAATGGCAAACGAGACGGAAGGCCGCATCCCCCTCGCCGATCTGCTGGTATTTCACAGATTGGCGCGATCACTTACATCGAGCTTCGATCTGGACGCGATTCTGCGCACCATCCTGGAGCACATGGAGCGGATGGTTGAGGCGGAACTGTGGACGTTGCTGATGCTCGACGAGGACCGCCAGGAGCTGTACTACGCGATCGCCGCGGGCCAGGCGCGGGAGGCCTTGCGCGGCCTGAGGGTGAAGGTTGGCGAAGGCGTGGCAGGCTGGGTCGCCGAAAATGGCGAGACATTGATTGTGCCCGAGGGGTTCAACGATCCGCGCATAAGGGCGCGCGAAGCGGGAGGCTTGCCGGCGGTGCGCTCGCTGATTGCCCTGCCGCTGCGTGGGCGCAAGGGCACGCAAGGCGTGATCGAGATTCTGAATCCGCGCGCCGAAATGTCGGACTATACGATCGCATTTCTGCACATTTTGGCCGACCATGCCGCCATCGCCATCGAGAATGCCCGCGACGTGGCCCGGATCCAGCAGCTGACCATCTCCGACGATACCACCGGTCTTTACAACGTCCGCCACTTATACGATGTGCTGGGCCGCGAGCTGAGCCGGTCGAAGAAGCAAAAGCTGCCGGTAAGCTTGGCGTTCCTGGACTTGGACCACTTCAAGTACGTCAACGACGAGCATGGGCATTTGATTGGAAGCGAACTTCTGGCGCATACCGCGCGCAGGCTGCGGGAGCTGAGCAGGCAGCAAGACTGTTGCTTTCGCTACGGCGGAGACGAGTTCGTCATCCTGATGCCGGAAACGGCGGCCGAAGCGGCGCTGGACCTGACCCAGAGCTTACATCGCGAACTGATGGATTCACAGTTCCAGATGAAGAGCGGGCTCCAATTGAGAGTGAGCGCCAGCGTGGGTCTGGCCTCCGCACCGGAAGATGGCGCCGCCGTGCACGCGATCATCGGAACCGCCGACGCCCGTATGTACTTGGTGAAGATCGACGGGCGCGGACGTGTGCGGGGAGGCTAGGTCTCTGACCGCATGATCTTGCACCTTCCTGGGGTGCGCCAGGTCCCGATTCTGGAACCTGGAAAACCGCGAAGCAAAAGTGCGAATTCACACGGTCAGAGACCTAGAAGGCATGGTGAAGACCTGGGGCCCCCCAACCGCGCAGCCCTCGGGCGCGTAATCGATTGATTCTCGCGACCCGGACGGAAGTCCCGTGGATTCTTATTCGTCCGCGCCGGCTTCGTAACGAAGAAAACGCCGGAAACTGGAAATGGAGCCGTGCGCGCTTTGCATCGCGCATGACTCGCTATTCCGGAGTCGACCCTGACCGGAAACCTTGGGACGCCCGCCAGCTGTGCGATACAAAGCCAGTCTCGATGAGCGCCTCGATCGCTCGTGGAATCGCCTCCTGCGGTGGTTCTGAGCCCATCCGGTCCTCAGTTTGTCCGCAGAGCGACCACCGGATCAATGCGCGATGCGCGGCGGGCGGGGAGATACCCGGCGAGCACCGCCACTGCCAGTATCAGCGCGATCATTCCCGTGTAGGTGAGCGGATCGGAGGGTTCGGTCCCGTATAGTAACGACGCGATGGAGCGCGCCGCTAGGATGGAAACCGCAAGCCCGGCGCTCATGCCGAGCAATGCCAGGCGCAATGTTCTGCCCAACACGCGTGCCTGCACGTGGCGCCGGCTTGCGCCCAGCGCCATGCGGATTCCAATCTCCTGCGTCTGTTGCGCGACGGAATACGCGATCACGCCGTAAATCCCCAGCGATGCCAGCGCCAGCCCAAAACCTGCAAACACACCTACCAGCAGCACGAAGAATCGCCGCGGCGAAACCGAGTGATCCACAAATGACCGCAAGGGCCGAAACTCCGTCGCCGGCTGGCCGGGATTCATTTCCCGCAACACGTGCATCACGCTGCCGGCGAGCAGCGGCGAAGGCAGTTGCGTCCGCACCACCAGCTCGGCGCCTACCGGCTGCGCCTGGGTCACCGGCAAGTACGCCTGCGGCCCATCCGATCCGCCCTCCACGCTCGTGTCGCGAACGTCATCCACCACGCCGATCACCCGCGGCGGTTTACTGCACGGCCCGATGTGCGCCTCGCGGCCCAGCGGGTCACGCCTCGGCCACAACCGCTCGGCCGCCGCCTTGTTCAGGATCACGACGCACGCGCTGCTGACCCCGTCCGACCAGGCAAAATCCCGTCCTTCACGTAGCTTCATCCCCATCGCATCCAGGTACCCCGGCGTCACAACCTGCACCAGTGCATCGGGGCACTTCTGTTTGTTGCAGTCCATCCCTTCTGCCCACAGTCCCCAACTCCGGTTGCGGTCCAGTGGCAGCATGTCCGTGACGCCGGCTGCCTCAATCCCGCGAATCTCTTGCACGTGCCGCAGCATGTTTTCGAGGATCGATCCACGCAGTGCGGCGTCCCGCTGCCCATCTTTCCCGGTATCGTCGTAATCCACCTTGATGGCTGCCGTGCGATCCGGCTGAAATCCCAGTTGGATGTCGAGCACTTTCAGGAAGCTACGCAACAGAAGCCCCGCGCCTACCAGCAGCACGCAGGCCAGCGCAACTTCGCTCACCACCAGCGCCGAGCGCATCGCTTCATGTCGCCGGCCCACGCTGGTGGCAGGCCCGCTGTCCTTCAGCGACTCTTGAATGTCTTTTCCGCTCATGCGCAGCGCCGGTGCAATCCCGAACAGCACCGCCGTCCCAGCGGCAATCAGCACCGTCCATCCCAGCGCCGCCCCGTCGATTCGCACATCGCTCAGCAGCGGCAGCGCTAGCGAGCCCGCCTGCGCCACATACTTCGTAAGCACTGTCGCGACCCCGAGCCCCATGAGCGCCCCCGCTCCGGTCAGAATTGCGCTTTCCGTCAGCAGTTGCCGCACAATTCGCGCCCTTCCCGCGCCCAGCGCGCTGCGCATCGCAAACTCCCGGCTCCGCGCCGCCGCGCGCGCCAGCAGCAGATTCGACAGGTTCACGCAGACGATGAGCAGAATCAGCCCCACTGCGCACCACAACAGCTCCAGCGACGGCCGCAGGCTCCCGCTCACGTGCTCCTTCAGCGGCTGCAGCCACGCCTCGTATCCTTTGCCCCAATCCGGGTGGCTCTTGTTGAAATAGAAATCGGGAAAGAGCCTGCGCGCCTCCTCGTGCGCCTGCGGCACGGTGACTCCGGGCTTCATCCGCCCCACGATCAGAAATACGTTTCCCCATCCGCGCATATCGTCGTTGATCGCCGGCAGAAATGCATCCACCCGCGTCCCCGGCGCAAATACCGAACCAAAATCGAATTCCTGCGGCAACACGCCCACGACGTACGTCGGCGTGTTGTTCAGTTCGATCGGCTGCCCCACGATCGAGCGGTCCCCGTGAAACTGCCGTTTCCAGAAGTAGTAGTTCAGCAGGACGGCGGGCCGGCCGTGCTGCCGCGTCTCCTCGGGCGAAAACAGCCGTCCCAGATACGGCCGTACGCCCAGGACATCAAAAAAATTCCCCTCCACCGGCACGCCCGCCACCGGTGCCGGCTCTCCCACCCCGGTCAGCTTGTAGTCGCTCGACCCGGAAAACGGAAAGTACGCCGTCACTCCTTCCATCGCGCGGTTCTGCTGCTGGTAGTCCTCGAACGCATCCACCGAATAGGTCACGCACGACATGCCGCAGCTCTGCGGCGGTCCCTGCACCCACACCAGCCGCTCGGAATCCGGGAACGGCAGCGGGCGCAGCAGCAGCGTGTTCACCACGCTGAACACGGCTACGTTCGCCCCGATCCCCAGCGCGAGGATGGCTACGGCAACCGCGGTAAACCCGGCATTCCGCCCCAATGTCCGCAGCGTGTATCGCGCGTCCTGCAGCAGTACATCCAGAAACGGCAGCCCGCGCGCCGCTCTCTGCTCCTCGCGCGCCCGCTGCACGCCGCCAAACCGCACCAGCGCGCTGCGCCGCGCCTCCTCCGGACTCATGCCGCTCCGCACGTTCTCTTCCACGGCCATTTCCAGATGCGCCCCGATCTCCGCATCGAGTTCGGCATCCATCGCCGCCCTGTAACAGAACGCCCGCACCCGGTTTCCCGCAAGCCGCCACCAGCCGCTCATCGCTCGCTCCCTTCCGGGGCCATGGCCAGCACCCGTCCCATCACCGCTGCCAGTCTCTCCCAATACGCTGCATCCTCGGCCAGTTGCTTCCGTCCGCGCTTGGTAATCGAGTAGAACTTCGCCTTCCGGTTGTTCTCGCTCGCGCCCCACTCCGCCTCAATCCACCCGCGCTGCTGCAGCCGCACCAGCGACGCGTAGATCGTCCCCTGATTCAACAGCACCTGGTCGCCGCTTACCTGCTCGATCCTCCGTGCGATCCCGTACCCGTGCTGCGTGCCCATCGCGACCAGCGTCTGCAGCACCATCAAATCCAGCGTTCCCTGCAGCAAGTCCAGCTTGGAGTCAGCCACCCTATCCCTCCTGTGTTACGACCACAGAAGTATGACACATCTCCCTGTGGTAACGCCACAGGGGATTACCGCAATCCAAGCCTTAGGGCGAATTAGCGAATGGTGTAAGGACTCGTGAAAGGGCACGACGGGGCGCCCTCTGGGCCTCGTGCCGCAAGACGCACCAATTGAACTTGGGCTTTAGCCCCTGAAGGACGCCTTTCGATACCTGTGCCTTCCCCACGCCTTTTTCTAATCCGCCTTAAGGCGGTTCCAGAGATGCTGTATCCAGGTCACACGACAGACACGTTGACATAAAGACGGCAAGTTGGCGTGCGCTTGCGCGCTGGTTAGCGAGTTGGCCAGTTAGCGGGTCCTGGGTACACCGACATTGGAATCGCCATAATTGTTGCGTAACAGCCCAATCTCATCATTCCCGGCGATTTGGGTGTCGGTGAGTGAATGGGGTCATTCTAGGCAAATTTCCTTGCGGCAAATCGAGGCAAATCGATTGCATGATGTCGAAAAGGCGCCAGTTCGTCTTGGTATCTATCCAGCTTTGCGAAATCGACCAGCCGCGTGTCGTTCAGTACGAAACAATGTTACCGCCTGAACGTGCCCATCCATTCCCCTTGAGCCAGAATGTGTCTCTTCATGGCGTGTTCCAGTTCCTGCCGTCTGGCCCCAGCTTTCAGATCCAGAGCGGCGTCAAGCGCATAAAGTCTAAAGAAATAGCGATGCGCCTTGCCGGGAGGTGGGCATGGGCCGCTATAGCCAATGCGACGGAAATCATTTGTGCCCTGACAGATCCCATTTTCAAGTGTCTCCTTCGCCGGCACTCCTTCCGGCAAAGCCGTTTGATGCGCGGGAATGTTCCAGATTAGCCAGTGCGTCCACGTTCCAGCCGGGGCATCGGGATCATCCGCGATGAGCGCGAGTGAATGGGCTGCGGCTGTGACGCCGCTCCAGTCGAGCGCCGGCGACACATCGGCGCCGCTGCATGTGAATCGCCTGGGAATCTCACTGCCGTAGGCGAATGCAGGGACTTTCAATTCAAGGGTCATCCGAGCGCCTCACTTTCAATCGCCGGGTCCGTAAGATCGCCGCGGCTTGTGACGATATCTCCTCACACTTCCGCGCCAACATGCAGTCCGGAATTCGCGCGGCAAATTCGCCGGCTACGCAGCCTCAGCGGAACGCCCGGCGGCGAGTCGCGTGACATTGGGTTCAGCCAGTCTTTTGAGATCCGCCCAGGCCATGCGAATCAGCTCGCGGTGAGTTCCGGCGTTGAACGCGATCTCCTGGTCCGCTTCCAGGCTGTCATCGGCAAAAACCTCGAGCCCGAAGAGGTTTCCAAAGGGCGGCATGGCTCCGGTTTCGCAGTCGGGAAAGCGGCCAGTGAACTCTTCTTCAGAAGCCAGTTGGGCGGTTTTTGCATTCGCTGCCCTCTTCAGCGCCTCAAGGTCCACGTAAAACTTTGCCGGCAGCACCGCCATCACCAGCTTGCCATCGAGTTTCACGATCACGGTTTTCGCCAGTTCCTTGCCGGAAATGTGCACCAGCCCGGCAATGCCTTGCGCCGTAAACGCTGGCGAGTGGGAAATCACAACGTATTCGACGTTGTGTCCATCGAGATATTCCGTCAGGCTTGCAAGCGCCATAGCTGTCTCCTTTTTCGATTGCCGTCGGCATGGTGCGGTTAAAGCCGTCCCGCGACCGCGCCGCCTATCGCTTATAGCCGATCTTTCGCAGCAGATCGTGCCGCCACGCCACATCCGCCTCTCCTTCAACGCCCTTGGGAGAGCTCCCATCGATGACGCCAAGCACGCCTTGTCCTTGCCCGCTCTTTGCCAGGACAACCTCGACCGGATTGGCTGTCGCGCAGAAAATCGAGCAGACCTCGGGCACGTTGCGAATGGCGCTCAGCAGATTGATGGGATAAGCATTGCGAACGATCAGGACAAAAACGTGACCAGCGGCCAGAGCCTGTGCATTGCGGATCGCCGCATCGCGGAGAGCCGCATCGTTGCCATCGCAGCGAATCAAACACGCTCCCGAGCTCTCGTTGAACGCCAGGCCAAACTTGGCGTGCGGAGCCGTCGACACAATCGCCTCGTAGATGTCCTCCACCGTCTTGATGAAGTGAGATTGCCCGATAATGATGTTGGCTTCATCGGGGATTTCCATCGTTACCGTCAGCAAATCGATCATGATTCCCCTCCGCTCCCGAAAATCCGCTGTAATCGGTCTCATCGACGGCCATGCGCGGCGCAAGAATGGGACCCAACCATCCGCCGCGGCCGACGGGTCCCCTCAAGTTAGCGTCATGACAAAGGCGGCTTATCCGACCGGTTCTAGACGCCTTTCTTGTGCTGCGTCCGGACCCGCTCCAGGTAGCGGCCGGTCTTGAGATCGATACTGACGATCTCTCCCGGCGCAACAAACAAGGGAACCTGTATCTTCATGCCGTTCTCCAGCGTCGCTTCCTTGCGGCTCGAGTCCTGCTGGCCGCGGGTCGGCGGCGCCGTTGTCACTACGCGAGCTTCCACGCTTTCTGGCAGGTCCAGGCCGATCGGCTCACTCTCAAAAAACTCTGCCTGAAATTCCTCTCCGGCTTGCAGAAACTTCTCTGCCAAACCCAGGCCGGCGGCGGGGAATTCCACCTGTTCAAAGTTATCCAGCCTCTGAAAGAAGCAATTGGTTCCGTCGCTATAAAGGAATTCGACCCGGCGTTTTTCCAGCTCCACGTCCTCCAGCCGCTCCAGAGGCCGAAAATGCTGATCCCACATCCGGCCGCTGTGCACGTTGGAGAGCCGCGCTCTCACCGTGCCACCCATCTTGGCGGCGCCGGCCTTCGCTTCCACTTCGAGGACCCGGTAAACCTTGTGGTCGATCCGGAGCGCCATCCCTTCGCGCAATTCGGAGGCCAGTACCATTGGCTTCTCCTCAACTCACAGTGGCCGCCACATCACAGATTCCGCGGCAGCAAGGGAGGCGTGTCTCAACACGGCAGAAGGCCCCGAGCGGAGCAGGCGCTCCACGGCTGACTCTCGGAAACTGACACCAACAATCTGCGCAAAAAGAGTCGCCGTTCAGTGATTCCGATCACCGCTCACGTAGGCGGGCTTCTTCTCTCTGCCTTACGACCCGCTCTCGGCGTAGACTTGGCCCATGTCTGAGCTCTTTCTATTGGCTAAGCCTTGGTGGGTGAACCTCCTCGATCTTGTCCCTGCAGTTCCTTTTTTCCTGCCGCAGCAAAAAATTCGTCTTCCCGGGAAGCAGCTTCTGATCGCCGCCCTGTTCGCGATTGCATTTGGATTCGTTGAGGCGGCGGTTGTGGTGTATCTCAGGGCCGCTACCGGACTGTGGCCTGGCCCGCCTGCAACGGCGCTTGCTGCCTTCCCGGAGAGCCTGCTGAAAATCGAGTGTTATAGAGAAGCGGCAACGATGATCATGCTCTGCGGAGTCTCCTGGCTCACCGGGCGGAACATCGGTCAAAGGGCCGCTGCATTCTTGTGGATGTTCGCCTTCTGGGACCTCTTCTACTACGTCTGGCTTCGCCTCACGATTGGCTGGCCGGCCTCTTTTCTCGACACCGACATTCTCTTCCTGATCCCCACGCCTTGGATCGCTCAAGTTTGGCTTCCTCTCCTGATCAGCATCCTCACTGGCCTAGCCATCTGGCTTCGCTGCTCAACGGGCAGGCAAGTTGAGAGAAGATCGGCCGTGTAGCGCGTCATGGGCAGCGAGCTACTACGCCTCCGCTGCCGCGGCCAATTCTTCGATCCACTCCTTCATCCTCCGGTAGTGGGAGCCCTTCCAGTACACCCGGTGGCACCCTGCGCACTCACGGAACTCATGGCACCATTCCAGGACCCTTTCCGGCGCCCGCCCGCCAACCTCCTCCTTAGAGACTTCTCTGAGCAGCTCGTTGCAGACCATGCAGCGGGTGAGCAGACGAAGCGACCGGATCAGATCGAATCGCCTCACAACCTCCGCGGCTTGGCGGCGGCTGTTGGTCTCGCGCAACCAATACCCGTGCGTCACCGCCGAGTGTTTCAGCACGCCGCGGTCTCTGGTCAGCAAAATCCGCCTTTGTTGGGCTGAGATTCGCACCAGTTCCAGATCGCTGGCGCGATTGGCATAGACGGTGTCGAAGCCAAGCATGCGCAGATAAGCCGCCAACCTTCCCAAATGAACGTCGAGCACAAACTTCGGCGCTCGCAGCGGCTGCGGGCGCACTCGCAATATCGGCGCGATGTCGATCGACTCGAACATCGGGTAAACAGCCACGCGATCGCCGTTTTCGACCAGGCGCGAAAAGTCCGACGACTCGCCGTTCACCAGAACCAGGTCGACCTCGGTATGCGGAACACCCAGGCTCTCGATCATGTCCTTCACTGAGGCCGGCACAATGAATTGTTTCTCCACTAGCCTCCACTGCGTCCTGGAGGGGAGATGATCGTTCAATTCGGCATAAAAGCGAAAGCTCGCACGAGCCGGGCCGGATGTCATGATCGAAGCCTCGGCTCCAGTGTAGTCTCGTGCGCAATGACACGCACGGATGGCAATGAGCCGGGTCCATCCCAAGAAAGCGTTTCCGGAATGCTGCGCAATTCCGCGTCTGAATCGATCGGCAATCGAGTCGTTTCGCAAGGCTTGTCGAGCCGGCAGCGGAAGCGATGCAATTGGCGAAGTCGAGAAGCGCCGCTGTGGCGAAAGTCTCGCACGTCGGATGGCAACAATGCCGCGGGAGACAGCGGGAACGCGATGCCCCGCAGCACGGCGCGGCAGTAGGATAAGGATCGGAGGAGAGTCCGATGCTTGTCGTTCATGTGCACGTGCATGTCAAGCCAGAGTCGGTGGTGGAGTTCAGGCAAGCTACCATCGAAAACGCCCGCTCGAGTGTTCGGGAAGCCGGTATCGCGCGCTTTGACGTGGTCGAGCAGCTGGACGATGCGACGCGGTTCGTGCTGATCGAAGTCTACCGCTCGCCGGAAGCGGTGGCTGCGCATCGAGCGACAGCTCACTACGCGAAGTGGCGCGATACCGTCGAGCCGATGATGGCCGAGCCGCGCCAAAGAGCGCAGTACAACGCTCTGTTTCCCGATCCCGAGGGTTGGTAGATCGATGCGTTTCGAGTTTGCGACCGCGACGCGCATTGTCTTCGGCGAAGGAACGGCTGCCACGCTCCCTGAACTGGTTCGCACCTTCGGCGCCCGCCCGCTGGTGGTGACCGGCGCCTCGATGGAGCGCGCGGCATCGCTTGTGTCATCGCTCCCGGCAGAGACTTTTGCGGTGCCGGGCGAACCGACGGTCGATCTGGTCCGCGAAGGGGCGCGGCGCGTGCAGAACGCGGCCTGCGATGCCGTCGTCTCGTTGGGCGGCGGCAGCGCGATTGATGCCGGCAAAGCGATTGCCGCCATTGCCACCAACGGCGGCGAGCCACTCGAGTTTCTCGAGGTAGTCGGAAAGGGCCGCGCAATTACCGTCCCGCCGCTGCCGTTCATTGCGGTACCGACCACGGCCGGAACGGGGAGCGAAGTTACGCGCAACGCTGTGCTCGGATCGGCGCAGCACGGCGTCAAAGCGAGCTTGCGGAGCCCGCTCATGCTGCCGCGAGTTGCGGTGGTCGATCCCGAGTTGACCTACCGGTTGCCGCCGGCGATCACTGCCAGCACTGGCCTAGACGCCCTGACGCAACTCATCGAGCCCTATGTCAGCGCGCGCGGCAATCCGCTGGCGGATGCGTTTTGCGTCGAGGGGATGGGACGCGCTGCCGGTGCGCTGCGCCGCGCGTACCACGATGGCGCAGATCGGGCGGCGCGCCGCGACATGTCGCTGGCAAGCCTGTTCGGCGGCTTGGCGCTGGCCAACGCCGGTCTCGGCGTGGTGCATGGCTTGGCCGCGCCGCTCGGAGCCCAGTGCAAGGCTCCGCATGGTGCGCTCTGCGCCGCCCTGTTGCCGCACGGTATGCAAGCCAATGTTGCCGCGTTGCGGGCGCGTGCCCCGCAGCATCCCGTTCTGGAGCGCTACGCCGCCATCGCGCGCCTGCTTACCGGCCGCAAGGCCGCAAGCGCGGAGGACGGCATCGACTGGGTACGCGCGCTCTGTGCCGAGCTCAACGTTCCTGCGCTGCACGCCTGGAGAGTCGCCGAATCCGATTTGCCGGACATCGCCGAGAAAGCCGCCCGCGCCAGCAGCATGCAGGCCAATCCGATTCCGCTCACCGCCGAGGAAATCCTCGCCGTGCTCGCTGCCGCGCTCTGAGTGACCGGCCCCGGGATGCCGTTTCGGTGGTGAGATTGTTGGTTTGCTTGACCCCTCCACCGGCCGCAACCAATGCGAGTTCCAGGCGCTTTTTCTCGGGAGCCGCGAGCGCTGCCTAAAGATCACTCCCAACGGATTCCATCTGCTTGCTGGTCCCCTCGTACCAGCTCACGGAGTGCCCACCGGAATCGAGATCCGAGAGCTCCTAGGAAACCTTCCGTCATGCCCACTTTTTCTTGATTTTTGTGCGCTGATAGAGAACAACTGGCCGATTCGCCAAGTCCTTTCTTCTTCCTGTGATAAACGGAAGCTAAGTGGCTTGGAATGAATAGATTCCGGCAGATACCAGCGGTCGCGAGCTGTTGGCAGCGAAAGCCATCAAATACAAACAAGAATAGCAGAGTGTATCTAAGTGATTGGTTTTAAAAAGATTGGTGCCGAAGAAGGGACTCGAACTTGAGCCGCTTTGCGGGCGTGACGTGGAGCGAAGCGAAACGGAGAGCCCGCAGGCGAAATCCCGAGCACAGCGAGGGACCTGAGACGACTGAGGGCTCTTACTGAATTTGGTGCCGAAGAAGGGACTCGAACCCCCACACCCTTGCGAGTACATGGACCTGAACCATGCGCGTCTGCCAATTCCGCCACTTCGGCACGGTGAGCGCTCAAGCGGGAACCGCCGAGCAGGCAGCAACTTCGAGTTTCGCAAAGGCCGGATGCGGTGTCAAATGGCGGGAAGCGGCGAAATTTGCGAGCGGCTTGCTCAGAGCGCGACTGAAGGAAAGGCGACGGCGGAGCCGCCGCCCATTCTTCGCTCAATGCGCGCTCGAATGCGGTAGGTCTTTACGCGAGTGCAGCTACACCAGCTTCGCGTCCAGCGTGATCTCTGTATTGTTGGCGAAGAGCTTCGAGATCGGACAGCCCGCCTTGGCGCCGGCAGCGGCCTTGTCAAAGACTTCCATGCTCGCGCCGGGGACGCTGGCCGTCGTGGTCAGCGCGATCTTGGTGATCGAGAAACCGTCGCCGACCTTGGCCAGCGTGACGGCCGCGTGGGTTTCGATCTTCGACGGCGTCAGCCCCGCGCCGCCCAACTGCGCGCCCAGCGCCATGGAGAAGCAGCTCGCGTGCGCCGCGGCAATCAGCTCTTCGGGGGTCGTGCCGCTTGTCGCGCCCTCGAACCGCGTGGCGAACGAATAGTTGGCGTTGTTCAGCACGCCCGTCGCCGTGGAGATCGTGCCCTTGCCTTCTTTCAAGGAACCTGTCCAGATTGCACTTGCTTTGCTCGCCATATTCCCTCCTTGGGGATTTGAGATTTTGGATTTGTCCTGGGGATTTCGGCGCGGAGCCTTCGGGGAAAATCGTTGCGCCGATTTTTCTGTTGATGCTTCGGGCGCTTGCCGAGATGTCGCGCGGCAAACGGCCCTCTCTCCATGCTAATCTGTCGGGCATGCAGCCCCAAGCGCCGCGCATTGTGAATTCCGGATTCGAGCCCGAATCCACGGCCAAAATCTCACAAAGTGGTGCGGAAACGGCCAAGAACGTGGACCCGAGTGCACAGTCTGTGGATCACCACTGCCAGATTTGCCCCACCTGCGGCCATCGCCTCTCCGGCCACCGCTGCAAGCTGGTCTGCGCCAACTGCGGCTACTACATGAGCTGCGCGGATTATTACTGAGGACTGCGCGCCCGGCGGACCGCGCTTGCCGCAAAAGCCACTTGATCAGCTGCCTGCCTCTTTCGCTCGCTTTTCGCGCTGCCTCGAACTCATCGCCCGCGTTCCGCTCAATCGGCTTCGCCTGCTCGCTGGCCAGCCAGCCACAAATCCGAAGCGCGCCGGCTTGGCGTGGCCGCGAAAACCGCAATCGCGTGTCGATTGGTCGATGTTTCAAGGTACGATCTGACCCTGCGCCACTGCAACCGCATCGATCGGCGCGGCGGGCAGCAAGTGGGCGCGCGCGAGCACTTTGCGTGTCAGGCCGGTAAGCGCCATTCCTTCTGTCTCGCAGAGCGGCACCCACCTGCGCGTCCCGTCCATGATCGTCAACTCTTCCACATCGTCTTCGAAAACCGTGCGGATGCTGACGTAATAGTTCACGCGCATGATGGCGTGGCGCAGCGTCATGCGGAGATTCTGCGGCGGCACGTCGACGTCGCGCAGCCGCGGCAGCTCCCACAGGCCGGGCATTACCGAGAAGAACTTGGGGCGCTGTTCCAGAAGCACTTCGCGCGCGGCGCGGGCGCGCCGTTTCCCAGAGGTTTGCGCCGTGCGAACCGAAAGGGCGTGCGCCGCCAATTCGCAGACCATGGGATCGCGCCGCGGAGTCTGGTGTTCGCCGCGCGTCTTGCAATCCGCATAGAAAGGGCAGGCCGGGCATTGCGGATTCCGCGGTAGGCAAACGGTTGCCCCCAGCTCCATCATGGCCTGATTGAAGTCGCCGGGGCGCGACCGATCCAAAAGACGTCCGGCCAGACTGGCAATTTTGCGCCGCAGTTCAGCGCCGCCTCCGTTGCGGCTCCCCGCCTCCCACCCGGCCAAGCGGCAAAGCACACGTTCCACGTTGCCGTCGACCGCGGCAACGCGCTCGCCATGTGCGATGCTGGCCACTGCGGCGGCCGTGTAATCGCCAATGCCGGGCAGAAGGCGCAGTTGCCCCGACCGAACCGGCAGGTTCCCGCCCAGGTTCTCGGCCACAAACTTGGCTGCCTTGTGCAGCATGCGTGCCCGGTTGTAGTAGCCGAGCCCGCTCCAAAGCGCCAGCACTTCCTCTTCGGGCGCCAGCGCCAATGAAACTAACGTAGGAAAGCGCGTCAGGAAAGGCTGGTAGCGCTCCGCCACGCAGGCGGCGCGCGTCTGTTGAAGCATGATTTCCGAGACCCAGATGGCATACGGATCTCTGTTCTTCCGCCACGGCAGGTCACGGCGACCGCGCTCGTACCACTGGAGCAGGCGGGCGCGCAACGCGCCGACTCTTGCGGGATCTTCGTCAAGCTTCTCCATTAACACAGCTTCTGGCCCAATGGCTGCCCGGCCCGACGTTGTGCGGCGCGGGCCTCCATGTCCATTTTATCAACACGGCAATGACAAAGGTAATTCAATCTCCGTTACGAACGGTCCAGCCAATCGAATTACGTGCTAGAACTGATCTCATAGGCGCGCTGAATGAACCAACTTCGCCGCCGGGGCGCATCAAAGTTGGAGATTCCAGACCCGTTTCCAGTTCGTCGGTTTTCGCGATTCTGTATTCGCAAGGACCTTCGAATCTTGAGATCGAAGTTGCTCCATCCGTGAGAATACTCCTCGGCTGGAAAGGAAATTGACATTCGGCGCGGCGACGGAACACGGCGGATCGCATGCGCTCAAGTTCCCTCGGATACCAGCCGAAGAGTGAATTGATCTGCCTACGTTGTCCGATTTTCTTCGCTCTTGGAGGCTCCCTTGAAACGCACTGCTCTTTGCCTGGCTCTGGTTCTCTCGGCGGTTTCCGCAAGTCTGCTGGCACAATCCACGCAATCGATGAATGGCGGCAATCCGCCGCCTTCGCCGATCGATCAATACGCGATCACCGCGGCTTCGCCGCACACCTGGACGCCCCCAAACTACTCAGCGACGCCGTTCTCGCGCCTCGCCTTTGGCGGCGGAGTCTCCACCATGGGCGGCAATCTGCAGGTGGCCGTGATCGCTAACCGCTATATGAACCTGCGCGGCGTCGGCAACTATCTCAATTACACGGTCGACAAAATCTCGGTGGACGGGTTCAACGCCAGCGCCACCCTGAGCTTCGCCACCGCCGGAGCCTCGGTGGACTTCTATCCGTTTCCCAACCATGGCTTTCGCTTAAGCCCCGGCGTCATGTTCTACAACCATAACCAAATCACTTCAACAATCGTTGCGCCGGGCGGCACGTCGTTTACGCTCGATGACTACACCTATTACTCGTCGCAGGCCAATCCTGTCACAGGCTCCGCGGGCGTGATCCTGAATAGGCAGAACCCGGCCTTCACTATGACCACCGGTTGGGGCGACATGATTCCGCGCCGTGGCGGCCACGTCTCCTTTCCGCTGGAGATCGGCGCGGCGTTCATCGGTCCGCCCACTGTAAACATGGCGCTGCTTTCCGGCCAGGTTTGCCAGGACCCGCAAGGCACCATCAACTGCATTAACGTAGTGGGAAATTCGCAGATTCAGACCAACCTGCAGGCGCAGCAGGCCAAGTTTCAGAACGACCTCAATCCTTTCCGCTTCTATCCGATCTTCTCGGCCGGAGTGGCTTACAGCTTCAACCTGAGCGGCCGCAGCGAAGCGAGCCCGGCAGCTCGCCCGCTCTCCCAGGGACGGCCTTAAGCGGCGTCTGGGTGCGCTTCGCATTTTCGGCCGCATTTTCGCCCTTGACGCAGGCGCCTTCGTCGTTTTAACCTTCCATTCACATTCAGAGGCAGCTCACTAGAACTCGACCCGCCCTGTCGTTCGACGGCGCCAGTCATGCCGTCGCCACACGGGGTGAACCCTCTGCTCGCCGGTGGGAGGGTTTCCTATTGCAGCATTCGGGTCCCATGATCCGCATTGGAGGCAGTATGAATAGAATCACTTTTTGCCTGATGGTTCCTTTGCTGGCCGCTCCCGCGTGCCTGCTCGCCCAAACCGCTTCTTCCACTTCCGATTCGTCGCAGTCGTCCTCGCAAGCACCGGCGGTAGCCACCGCGCCTCCGTACCTGAGACATACCCCGGATATTTCACCGGCGCCGTTTTCGCGGCTGGCGCTGGAGGGCGGCATCGGCATCGGCGGCATCAACATGCAGGCTGCTGTCGAGGCCAACCGCTACCTCAATATCCGCGGCATCGGAAATTACTTCACCTATTCGGTCAACAACGTCAAGATCAACGGCAACGGCGGATCGAACGGCGTCGACGTCAGCGGCAATCTCAACTTCGCCGAGGCCGGAATCGCTCTGGACTATTACCCTTCGCCGCACCACGGCTTTCGCTTGAGCCCGGGCCTCACGTTCTACAACCAGAACGGCGCCTCGGCCAGCGGCGTGGCCGCCACCGGAACCAGCATCACCCTGGGCTCAACCAAGTACTACTCCGACGAGGCCACCTCGACGAGCTCGCCGATGAGCATTAACGCCAACCTGGGCCTGAACGCTCACAAGCAGGCCTTCACTCTGACCGCCGGCTGGGGCAACATGATTTCACGCAAGGGCGGGCACTGGTCCTTCCCCTTCGAACTTGGAGCCATCTTCACCGGCGCCCCCACCATCGGCCTCAATGTCGCCGGTTACGGCTGCACGGTTGAGTCCGACGCGGCAATTAATGGTGAATCGTGCGTGAATATGGCCACCAATACATCGGCCCAGGCAAACCTCAACAGCCAGATCGCCAAGTACCAGAACGACGTGAACGTGCTGAAGGTCTGGCCCATCCTTTCCTTCGGCGTGGCCTACAACTTCCGCATCCACTGAGCCTGGGTTAGCGCCTTGTCTCTGAGGTCTGCGGCTCAACTAGCGCGTCATCCTGAGCGGCGCTTGGCCCGAATTCGGGCCAAGCGGACGGGAAGGATTGGCTGTCGTCTTTTCCGCCGCTACGCGAGGAATTCCCAGGCGCGGCGATCGTTGACAATCAACACTCGCCTCCGCATGGCGGATGCATCTCAAACCGCAGATTTACGCGAGCAGCTCGGCCACAATCCCCGGCGCAGCCTTCAGCGCCGCCTCGATCTGCGCTTGGTCTTTTCCGCCGGCCTCGGCGATCTCGGCTTTACCCCCGCCCGCGCCGCCGACGATCTTCGCCACTGCTCCAACCAGCATGCCCGCCTGAATGCGCTTGACCAGTCCCGGCGTCACGCCGGCAATCAGCGCCACTTTGCCCTCGGGCTGCGCCGATGCTAGCACGACCACGCCCTCACCGAGCTTTTGCTTTAGATTATCGACCAGCGTGCGAAGCTGGCCGCGGTCGAGCGAGTCGGCGCGATGCGTCAGCACCTTCACGCCCCTCACGTCGATGGCGCGCGCGACGGCTTCATCCAGCCCTCCGGCCGCCGACTTCATCCGCGACTCGTCCAATTCGCGGCGCAGTTTTTTCAGTTCATCATCCTTCGCGGCAAGCAGGGTGCGCAGACCTTCGGACAGGTCTCCGTCCGGCGAGCCGGCCACCTGCGAGGCTACTAGCGCCACCGCAGCATCGCGCCGGAATGTATCGAGCGATCCCATGCCGCTGATGGCCTCGATGCGCCGCACGCCGGAAGAAACTGATTCTTCGCCGGTGAGCTTGAAGAGTCCGATCTCGCCGGTGGCCGCGGTGTGCGTGCCGCCGCAGAGCTCGGTCGAAAAGCCGTCGGCCAGCTTTACGACGCGCACCTTGTCGCCGTACTTCTCGCCGAAGAGCGCCATGGCGTGCAGCTCATTTACCGCCACGTCGATGGGAATGTCTTCGAGGGTCTCGACTTTGGTGTTGACGAGGACTTCGCGGTTGACGATGTCTTCGATTTCCTGGAGCTCTTCATCGGCTACCTGCGCAAAGTGCGAAAAATCGAAGCGCAGGCGGTCGGGCGCAACCAGCGACCCGGCCTGCTTCACATGCGTGCCCAGCACCTGGCGCAGCGCCGCGTGCAGCAGGTGTGTGCCCGTGTGGTTGCGGCGGATCGCGTCGCGGCGAATGCCATCGACTTGCGTGTTGACACGGTCGCCGACTGCGAGGTCCTGTTTGAGCACGGCCTTGTGCGCGCGCACGCCTTGCACGGGCAGAGTGCAGCCGACGATCTCTGCTACAGCAGAATTTCCGTCCAAGGCCAAGAAAAAACCGGTGTCGCCGATTTGCCCGCCGGAGTCGCCATAGAAGCTGGTGTGGTCGAGAACGATCTCGACTTCGTCGCCGGCTTTGGCCGCGGGCATGCCCACTCCATTCTTGACAATGGCCAGCACTTCGCAGTTCGTCGAATCGAGCCGCTTGTACCCCTCGAAGACCGTCTTGGGCAGATCGCGAAACGCCGGGCTGGCCGTCTTTTGCGCGCCGCCCCTCCACGAGGCGCGGGCGCGGGCCTGCTCTTCAGCGCGAGCTTTCTCGAAGCCGGCGTGATCAAAATCCATTCCGGCGTCACGAGTTGCTTCGGCCATGAAGTCGAATGGCAAGCCGAAGGTCTCGTAAAGGTGAAACGCCTTTCGTCCGTCCAACATTGGCCGTCCAGCTAACGCATTCGCAAACAATTGCTTCAATTGATCAACTTCGGTTTGCAGTGTCCTCCATTTACCTAGAACATCGATATTCGGAAATTCAAACGCAGATAATTCGAACTTAGGCAACTCGAACTTTGGCGGTCGTACGCCTTTGAGAATGTTCTGTTGAGCTTCTTGTGCAACAACTTGAATTGCCTTTACTTGTTCTTGAAACACTGCATCAACATTGGGCAACTCGAGCTTCAGTGGTTGCACGCTCTTGAGAAAGTTCCGTTGTGCTTCTTGTGCAGCAACTTGGATTGCCTTCGCCTGTTCTAGAAAGGCATTCCTGGTTTCTTCTTGAAGTGATTCAAGCCCTGTTACGAGCACACGATCAAATTGCTTCTCCTCCGCCTCCACCACCTTCGCCACACGAGCCGCCGAATCCACCAGCTCCGGATACGCACCCTTCATCAAGTCGCGCACGGCGTAGACCATCTCGCAGAGAAACGGTTTCTCTTGCCCGAGCAGCCGCCCGTGACGGATTGCGCGGCGCATGATCTTGCGCAGCACATACCCGCGCCCTTCGTTCGAGGGCAGTACGCCGTCCGAGATCAGAAACGTCGCCGCCCGCGCATGGTCGGCGATGATGCGCAGGCTGGCGTTGTTGACGAGGCTTCTCTCAGGGGCTATTGATGGCTGCATCAATAATGTCCGCTTGTCATCCTGAGCGAAGTCCCGCGTCAGCGGGACGGAGTCGAAGGATCTGCGGTTGCCTTCCTTCTGCGAATCGGACATTTGTTGTGCAGGAATCGATAAAGATCCCTCCTTAGGGGAGCTTCTGTCGGCCCGACTGAAGTCGTGCCCTTTCGCGGTGCTCGCCGACTCGCCGACTTGCTGACTCGCCGGGTGCCGACTCGCCGGGTGCCCCACCCTCGCGACGTCTTTGTTTTTGTCGCTAGGGTGGGGTTCCTGCTCCGCTAACCCCGCTAGCTCCGCTGCTCTCTCAATCAGCGGCGTAAACAAATCCGTCTCGAAGTTGCTCACCTTGCCTTGCAGCACCGCGGCCACGCGCTCCAACCCCATGCCCGTGTCGATCGATGGCTTCGGCAATGGCGTCAGCTTGTACGCTGTCTTGCCGCTTGCATCCGTCGTGGCGGAGCGATCGAATTGCATGAAAACTAAATTCCAGATTTCGACGTAGCGCGCATCGTCGTGGCCGAAGGGCTTGTCGACGCCTGAGGTCTCCGCGGCCTCGATCCCCATGTCATAAAAAATCTCGCTGCACGGACCGCAGGGGCCGGTCTCGCCCATTTGCCAGAAGTTGTCCTTGAGTCCGTACTCGCCGATGCGCTCTTTCGGCATGCCCACTTCCAGCCAATACTTCTCCGCCTCGTCGTCGCGCGGCACATCGGCCGTGCCCTCGAAAACCGTCACGTAGAGCCGGTCTTTCGGGATGCCGAACCACTCTTCGCTCGTCACCAGCTCCCAGGCAAAGCGGATGGCGTCGCGCTTGAAGTAGTCGCCGAACGAGAAGTTGCCCAGCATCTCGAAAAAGGTATGATGCCGCCGCGTGAAGCCCACGTTTTCGAGGTCGTTGTGCTTGCCGCCCGCGCGCACGCACTTCTGCGAGGTCGTCGCCCGAACGTAATCTCGCTTCTCCGCCCCCAGGAAAAGATCCTTGAACTGGTTCATCCCCGCGTTGGTAAACAGCAGCGTGGGATCGTTGTGCGGCGCCAGCGACGACGAGTGCACCCTCCGGTGCCCCTTCGTCTCAAAGAAGCGCAGAAACAGCTCGCGTATCTCGTTTCCCGAGCGGAATTGCATGACTCTCTTAGTGTAATTGGAGCTGTTCGCGCCGCAGGAACCTAACCCAAGAGCTGTTATCCTGAGCGGGTCGCCAGAGCGACGAGTCGAAGGATCTGCGGTTGCTTCTCTCGATTTCCGAATCACCCACAGACAAGGGGTGCTCCGCCCTCGCCGGGTGCCCCACCCTCGCGGCGTTCTTGTTTTTGCCGCTAGAGTGGGAAACGAACCTTCACTCCTCGTGCAGCTCAGTATTCATGCTCTCCAGCCCGGCCAGCTCCTCCTCTGGCACATCCCACTGGCGCAAGATTTTGTAGATGACGCCGGTCGAGAATCCGGCGGCAACCAGCCGCCGCACTACCCGCGCCGATTCTTTTTCGTTCGTGGGCTTCCGGATCCCCTTGCGCTCCAAATGCTGACGCGCCAGCACCTCTTCGTTGGCTTCGCCGTAGCGCGCTTCGACGGCCTGCTCGACGACATCCGACCGGACGCCTTTCTGCCGCAGATTCTGCCGCACCCGCCGCGCGCCAAGCTTTTCATTCTCCTGGCGCAGCCGCGCGTAGGTTTCGGCGAATGACGCGTCGTTGAGGTAGCCGTGGTCCTTGAGGCGCTTCACCACCCTGCCGATCGCCGCCCGGCCCAGCGCGCCCGGCGCGACCACCGAAGTCATCGACCGCCGCAACTCCATCTCGCTGCGCATGCGCCGGCCCAGCGCCTTGACGGCGTAGTCGTAGAGCGCGGGCTCGGAGAGCGGGGTTTTCTGCTTCGTGCTGCGGCCGAATGACATAGCCATCAATCCAGAGGGATGAGCAATTTGAAAACACGGTTCCGCCGCCAGCGGTAATGCCGAAAATCGCGGTCGAGAGTGAGAATGTTGCCAGTGTACAGCTCATCTGCCATCTGGATCAGGCAGGCGTCGGCGAAGTCGCAGGGCATGTCGGCGTATTTGTGCATCAGATCCAGAACTGGCTGCGCCGAGTCGGCGATGCGAAAAGGAATCACGATCTCACCCATTCGCAAGTTGGCCAGGATCGCATCGACTGACGGCCGGGCGTGATTGAGACGGTGGAGCGTCTCGGCAATGCAAGCTTCACAAGTGGCGATCGGAGCAAAAACCTGTTTGCTTGCCTCAACACACCGCTCGTGCCCGGCCTCGCGCTCGTTGAACAATGCAACAAAGTAGCTGGCATCCGCCAGCACGGGACGGGAAGGCGCGGGAGAGCTTACCAGTCCCATCGGCCCTTACCGTTCTTGTCCACACGCCACTTCTTCCCAAAGCCTGCCATGTGCTTCTTGTTGGTCGCCAGATCGCCCGGCCCAAAGCTCACGCAGCCAATGCCCAGCAGACGCTCTGAGGCGGGAAGCCTTTCCTCGGGAAGCCTTCCCTCGTTGACGGCCAGTCGAATTCCTCTGCGGAGGACCTCGGAGGTCGTCTTTCCGCTCCGCTTGACGAAGCCTCTCAGTAAAGAAGCCGTTTCATCATCCAGCCGGACTTGAACCGTGGAAGCCATAGAACGATTGTACTACAAATCATCTCCTTTGTATTACACCGTCCTCTCGCTAGGCGCCCTCTATTGCCTATTCCCTATTCCCTATTGCCTATTGCCTATTGCCTAGTCCCTTAGTCCCTCAGTCCCTAGTCCCTGCTTTTCCCGTCCACTGGTCCACCCAGTCGTTCACCGTCTTGTACCAGAGCCGGGAGTTCTGCGGCTTCAGAACCCAGTGGCCCTCGTCCGGGAAGTAGAGCATCTTCGAGGGCACGCCTTCGAGTTGCAGCGTGTCGAAGAGCTGCAATCCTTCGCTCAGGTCGAGCCGGTA
>Ga0187784_10000054_pt1 | contig 67998 bp, 64 predicted proteins | sample 1015_SJ02_MP15_2_FD_132964 | JGI IMG/M metagenome (GOLD analysis project Ga0187784, IMG submission 132964) | Tropical peat soil microbial communities from peatlands in Department of Meta, Colombia - 1015_SJ02_MP15_20_MG | ecosystem: Environmental > Terrestrial > Soil > Wetlands > Peat | place...
CGCGGGTTCGCTGTTTAGAAACGTCCGACCGCTGGGATTGTCGGCCCGTTCGCCAGGGCGGGCTCAACGCAACCAAAGACTCACGCCAGCTGTCCGCTAGGTAGCTCCCGCATCCGTCGCACCTATGGTGCGAATACAGTAGAGAGGCCACGACCTTGTTCGAAGACAACACTGCCCCCGCTCTTGATTCCTCAACTTCCACCTTGACCGAGCAAAACACCGGTGCGCCTGAATCATCGGCGGCCGAAGTTGCGCCAGTTGAGCTTACGCCCCCCGCTGCGCGAACGGAGGAAAAAACCTCGGGCAGTGCGGGCGGCGACGATTTTGCTTCCGCTCTGGAGAGTTTCACCACTGACTCTGAAGAGAGCCAGGATGAAGAGCGGGTCATCAATGGTACGGTTTTAAAGTTAACTCCCACCCATGTCGTGATAGACATTGGCGCGAAGTCAGAGGGTATGTTGCCGATTGCCGAGGTGCTGGATCACGAGGGGAAGCCGAAGTTTCAGTCCGGCGACACCATCGTCGTCATGCGGGAGAAAGGTGAGACCGAAGAAGGGTATATCAACCTCTCCCACCAGAAGGCACAGCGCCTGCGTGCCTGGGATGAAATAGAAAAGGCCTATAACGAAAAAACGCCCATCCGGGCTACTGTCATCGAACGCATTAAAGGCGGTCTCACCGTCGATATCATGGGCGCTCGCGCATTCTTACCAGGGTCCCAGGCAGATTTGCGGCCAAACCGCAATCTGGAAGCGGTTAAGGGTCAGGTGTACGAAGTCGCCATCATTAAGCTCAACAAGAAGCGCGGAAATATCGTGGTTTCCCGCAAGCAGGTTCTCGAAGAAGAACAGAGCGAGAAAAGAAGTAAGACGCTGGAGCACCTGCAGGAAGGTGTCACCCTGACCGGCGTGGTCAAGAACCTCACCGACTACGGCGCGTTTGTCGATCTGGGTGGAATTGACGGGCTGCTGCACATTACCGATATGTCGTGGGGGCGGCTGACACATCCGCGCGATCTGGTCAACGTCGGTGATCAAATTCAGGTCAACGTGCTGAAATTTGACAAGGAGAAGCAACGGGTCTCGCTCGGCTTCAAACAGCTTACTCCCGATCCCTGGCTGGATGCCGAGCACCGTTATCCCGTGAGCGCTCACGTCCAAGGGCGGGTCATAAGCGTCACCGATTACGGAGCCTTCGTGGAGTTGGAACAGGGTATCGAAGGCTTGGTGCACGTCAGCGAGATGACCTGGTCCAAGCGAATGAAGCATCCTTCGAAGCTGGTCAGCGTGGGCGATCAAGTGGAATGCGTCGTGCTCAACGTGAACCCGCAGGAGCGGCGCATTTCGCTTGGCATGCGACAGCTCGCTACCAATCCCTGGGATGCCCTTCACGAGAAATATCCGGTGGGAGCCCCAGTAGAAGGACGAGTGCGGAACCTCACCGATTTCGGCGCCTTTGTGGAGATTGAAGACGGAATTGACGGTCTGGTGCATGTCAGCAATTTAAGTTGGACTAAGCGTGTCAAGCATCCTTCCGAAGTATTGAAAAAAGGCGACCGGGTGAAAGCCGTGGTGCTGGCCATCGAACCCGAGAAGCGGCGTCTTTCGTTGGGGGTCAAGCAGCTCCAGCCCGACGTATGGGAAACGTTCTTTGCGCAACATCACATTGGTGACATATTACGAGGAAAGGTTCTCCGTGTGGCGGGCTTCGGTGCCTTTGTCGAGATCGCAGATGGCATCGAGGGATTGTGTCACAACTCGGAAGCCGTAGATGCCAATGGTCACCAGATGACGCTGGAACCGGGACAAGAGCAGGACTTCAAAATCATCAAGATGAATCCGGAAGAGAAGAAGGTCGGACTCAGCATTAAGGCGGTGGGCGAGGAAGCCTCACGTTCGGAAGTGGAGGCTTACAAACATCCGGCCTCGAGCACCGGCGGTTCCACCATCGGTGACCTGATTACCTGGAAGCGCGCCGGGAATGAAAATGGCTGAGCGGTTGTTTCCGTTAATCAAGCAAGAAGTCCTTCTAGCGCCGGTTCGGTGCGCTAGCAAAATTTGATCCTGCGTGCTCTAGGTCTGATGCGGCTGGCTTTCTGGCGCGCGTTTCAGCATGACGCGTTTGCAGTGGCCAAGGCATCCGCATACTCTTCCATTCTCACCTTCTTTCCGGCTTTGCTCGTAGTCGGCTCCGTTCTGGCTACCTCGCACCGCAACGAAGTGTATCTCCGCGAGATTTCCCGCGCCCTGGGCCGGATCCTTCCCGCAGGAAGCAGCACGGCACTGGCTTATCTGCGAGGAAGTTCATTCCAGAGGCCGTTGGGTGTCCTGATCACAGCTTCTCTTATAACCCTGTGGACCGGCTCCGGCGTGATTATTTCCTGGATGGAAGGCTTCCGCAATGCATACCAACTTCCCAAGATTTGGGGATTGCTCAAGGAGCGCCTCATCGCATTTGCGCTGGTGATCCTGGCTGGGATTCCATTAACCTTCGCGACCGTGCTGGTGGCCTTCGGCAGCGGAATCGAGACCCGTATCCTTTTTGGCCTAGGAAGAGAATTCGGTCCGCTGATTCTGCTGCTCTGGACCACTACTCGCTGGCTTATCGCCACCTTAACCAGCATCGCTGTCATTGCCCTGATTTATCACAATGCTGTGCCACGGACCCAGCCCTGGCACAGTGTTCTGCCCGGTGCCACTATGGCCACGGTGCTGTGGTTTGTAGCTACGGCTTTATTCGGCTGGTATTTGCACAATTACGCCGATTACAGTCTGATCTACGGCTCGCTGGGGGCGGCCATTGCCTTGTTGGTATGGATGTACATGATTTCGCTGGTCATCCTGGTTGGTGCCGAATTGAACGCCATGTTGTTCCCGCGCGCCAGGCTGGGCAAGGAACTGAAGGAGATGCCTAGGTCGAAGTCGGGCACCTACGCGTCTTAGCTGCGGCCACTGCGCAGACGTATAGAATATTCAAACCTTCTCTCATGGGCAGCGATTGGGGATGCATTTGAAACAAGGCACTCAACCAGCCTGCGCGACTGGGCCGTGTTCCGGGCGCCGCGCAAAAATCATCTGCACCGTCGGCCCGGCTTGCAGTTCAGAAGATTCCTTGCGCGACCTCATGCGCTTAGGCATGGACGTTGCCCGCCTGAATTTTTCCCACGGAACGCACCAAGAGCACGGCCGTGTGATCGCACGGCTTCGACGCGTCGCCGAGAAAGAGCATCGCACCGTCTGCATCCTGCAGGATTTGCCCGGGCCGAAGATTCGCACGGGCCGGCTTAAGGATCATGCGCTGATCACACTGAAAACCAGAGCTGTAGTTACGATTACCCCGCGCGATATCGAGGGCACACCGGCATTGATTTCAACCAATTTTCCTGGCCTGGCTGGAGAGGTGGCGCCTGGCGCACGCATCCTGCTGGCCGACGGATTGATCGAACTGCGTGTCCTGCGCCGGCACGGGCAGGACGTAGAATGTGAAGTCGTCAACGGCGGCGAACTGGGGGAGCAAAAAGGCATTAACTTGCCGGGTATTGCGCTCTCCATTCCCTCGCTTACGGAAAAGGACAAACTCGATCTCGAGTTTGGCCTCAAACATGGCGTGGACATGGTTGCGATCTCGTTTGTACGCTCGGCTTCCGACGTGCTCAATGTGAAGCAGATCATTGCCGCTAATGGCAGCGAGGTCCCGGTGATCTCCAAGCTGGAAAAGCCGCAAGCTATCGAGCATTTGGAGGAGATTCTGAAAGCAACCGACGGAGTTATGGTGGCGCGGGGTGATCTTGGCGTCGAGATGCCGCCGGAAAAGGTGCCGGTGATCCAGAAACATGTGATCCGGCGCTGTGCGGAATGGCGAAAGCCGGTCATTACTGCAACACAAATGCTGGAATCGATGATCGAGAATCCACGACCGACGCGAGCCGAGGCCAGTGACGTGGCTAACGCTATCTTTGACGGCAGCGATGCGGTCATGCTGTCGGCAGAAACCGCCGCCGGCCAGTATCCGCGCGAAGCGGTTTCCATGATGGCTAAGATCGTGGTCGAAGCCGAGCAGAACATGCGGGACTACCCGCGCCGCCGCCGCGACCACCGCTCGCTCAGCATTCCAGAAACCATCTGCGAATCCATTGCTCATGCCGCCGAAGATCTGCGAATGGGCGCCATCGCCGTGTTTACCGAAACTGGAAATACTGCGCGCATGATTTCCAAGTATCGTCCCAGAGCCGATATCTATGCTTTCAGTCACCTGTTGCCAGTTTGCAATCGCATGAATTTGCTTTGGGGAGTTCGCCCGCTGCAACGAGACCGGGCGCGTAGCGCCGAAGACATGCTTGCGGCTGCTGAACAAGAGCTGCTGCGCCAGGGCCGAATCAAGGTCGGCGATGTGCTGGGGGTGGTGGCGGGAACGCAAATGGCTTCGGGATCGACCAATTTTATGCGGCTCCATATGGTGACGCTGGAAGATGCGCGAGCGGTTCGCAGTCGAGCCGCCCGGCCCCAATCGAAACATGTCTGACGAGATATTGTCGCTCGCTATTTTCGAACCGCTTCCGGGAAACGCGGAAGCCGTCATCGCTACTATGCGGACTCTGATGGAAGTGCTCGCTGCTGGTGGTTACAGCCGGGACCTGCTTTACGTTGATACTAAGTCACGCCGCGAGCTTATTTTGCTGCGCTACTGGAAATCCGAAGGGGCGCGTCGGGCGGCACTGGAGGATCCCGCGGTGCTGCGCTGCTGGGCCGAACTGTCACACCAGATTCGTACTATCAAGATCTACGAGAGCCTGGAAGAAGCGCAGGCGCACAGAGTTAAGGATTAATATATTCACATGCCGCTTTCGGCTGATCTCGCCTTTAAGCGTGCTGCACTCGACGACAAACTTCGTGCGTTGGGGCGCGTTCTGATCGCCTACTCTGGTGGCGTGGACTCAGCCTTCCTCGCATGGGCGGCTCACCAGGCATTGGGGGCGAACATGCTGGCGCTGATCGCCGATTCGCCCAGTCTCGCCCTCTCGCAGCTTGCTGACGCCCTGGCATTCGCGCGTGAGCAGGAAATCCCGCTTCAAATCATCAACACCAATGAACTAGAGCGTCCGGAGTACATTCGCAACGACGGTTCGCGCTGTTATTTCTGCAAGGATGAGCTGTTCACAATCATGGAGGGGTTCCGCAGAGCCCACGGATTCGATTGCATTGCCTATGGTGTCAACATTGACGATCAGGGCGATTTTCGCCCTGGTCAAATTGCCGCTGCCCAGCACAATGTGGCCGCGCCCCTGTTGCAGGCAGGTCTAAACAAAGCAGACATTCGACAACTAGCCCGCGATGCCGGTCTGCGCGTATGGGATAAACCTGCTTCAGCTTGCTTGTCTTCCCGGGTCGAATATGGTCGCCCGGTGACGCGCGAGGTTCTGAGTGCGGTAGAACAAGGAGAAGAAGCGCTCCGCGCCCTCGGTTTCCGCCAATTTCGGGTTCGCCACCACGGGGAAATCGTTCGCATCGAAATTGCTCCCCAAGAGATGTCACGAGCGCTCAGCTCTGGAATGGCTGTCGAGTTTACTCGCATTTTCAAGGCACTTGGTTTCAAATTTGTGACCCTGGACTTGGAGGGTTTCAGGTCGGGGTCGATGAACGCTCTTCTGCCCGCCTGCTCGCTCACTCAGAAACGCTGAATCGTTCGGAGTCAGCGCTGAGAGTGTATGAGATAATCTTCTTTAATTTCCCGATGCACAGGCGATTTGCAGTGATCTTCTTGCGGCGTTGTCTTGGTCTCCTTGCGCTGGTTTGCCTGGGTTGCTCGGCCCAATCCGCCACTCCCGAGCAAGCGGAGCGCATCGAGCGCGAGGTTCGCTCGCACTATTCGCTTCCCGCAACTGTGAAGGTCACGGTTGGACAGCTCCGGCCGAGCGAGTTCCCAAATTACGACGCGCTCACTATCGCCATCGAAGGAGACAATAAAAAGCAGAACTACGATTTTCTTCTCTCCAGAGACGGCAAGACCCTGATTCGTCTCACCAAACTGGATCTCACCAAGGACCCTTATGCTGAGACCATGAAGAAAATCAGTCTGAACGATCGTCCCATTCGTGGCAACAAGGACGCCAAAGTTGTGCTCGTCAATTTCGACGATTTCCAGTGCCCTTTCTGTTCCCACATGCATCAGACCTTGTTTCCCGGGCTACTCAACGAATACGGCGATCGGGTGAAATTTGTTTATAAGGATTTTCCCTTGACAGAAATTCATCCCTGGGCCACACACGCGGCGATTGACGCGAATTGCCTGGCTGCGCAAAACAATGATGCGTATTGGGATTTTGCGGATTATATTCACGCCAACCAGCATGAGGTGAGCTCGGAGAAGACGCGAGACGGACAGTTTGCAGCCCTCGATCGCCTGGCCACGTTGCAAGGACAAAAGCACAACTTGGACCAGACCAAGCTGCAGTCCTGCATCAAGGCGCAGAACGACGATGCAATCAAAGCGTCTATGAAGGAAGGCGAAAGCCTGGGTATAGACGCCACTCCCACCTTGTTTGTGAACGGACAGCAAATGGACGGGGCGCTGCCGGTCAGTGACGTGCGCCTCGTGCTCGATCGCGCTTTGCTGCAAGCTGGAGTTCCGGTGCCGGCTCACGCTGCACCTTCACCTGGCACCCAGTCGCCGGCGTCCAGCAAGTAAACATTTTGTACGGAAGGAGAAGGATTGAAAGCATCATTTCGCCTTGTGCCGACGCTGGCCCTGCTTCTCGCCGCCGGGGTTGGATGCGGCGATAAGTCATCAGGCAACGACATCGCAGCTTCAGTGGACGGCCATAAGATTTATTACGCTGACGTTGAGAAGTACTATCAGAATCAGACCGCTGGTTCCGATCAAAAGCCGGGGGGAGAACAAGCGACCAGCCTGCGCCTTAGTATCCTCAGCAAACTCATCGACAATGAGATTCTGATGCGCCAAGCGGAAAAATTGGGCCTCCTGGCCACCGACGATGAAGTCGACCGCAGACTGAACGAGATCAAGTCCCCTTTTACCAAGGAAGAGTTCGACGCCCGCCTGAAAGAGAAGAAACTCACACTCGAAGATTTCAAGCATGATTTGCGTGAGTCACTCACCGTGGACAAGGTTTTGAACAAGGAGATCACTTCCAAGATCAACATTTCCGATCAGGACATTACGGCGTACTACAACGACCACAAAGCCGAGTTCAACCTTGTTGAACCGCGCTATCATTTGGCGCAAATCTTTGTCACCACGCTCCCCAATCCTCAAGTCCACAATCTGAAGAATGATAAGGCGCAAAACGAGGCTGACGCGCGCAAAAAGATTCAGATGATCATGAACCGGCTGGATAGCGGCGATGACTTCGGAACTCTCGCCATGAATTATTCCGAAGACGCCGAAACTTCGGGAAATGGCGGGGACCTCGGTTTTGCCCCTGAATCCTCATTGAAGAACACCGACGCAGCCACGCGCGACCTGGTGTTGAAGCTGAAACCGGGCCAGTACAGTCCGGTAATTACGATAGTTAATCCGATGACCCGGCAATTGATCGGGTTTCGAATCGTGAAGCTGATCTCCAAAGAACCTGCGGGTCAGCGTGAGTTATCCGATCCGCGCGTGCAGGAGGCGATTCGGTCCCAGCTTCGTGACCGCCGTGAGCAGCTTCTTAAATCTGCCTATTATGAAGTGCTGCGTGATCATGCCAAGGTGGAGAACTATTACGCGCAGAAGGTGCTGGCAGGAAACGGCACGGGGCCGTAAAGCAGCGGCAAGCCGGGAGCCAATGGCTGCCTACTCCACAATGGCCAGCAGGTCACCGGCGTTCACCGCCGCACCCTCACTAGTTACAATTTTCTGCACGATTCCCTTCTTGGGCGACTTGATCTCGTTCTGCATCTTCATGGCTTCGACCACCAATATCCCTTGCCCGACTTCTACGGCAGCGTTTTCCTGGAGCAGCACGCGCACAACTTTACCGGGCATGGAAGCCAGAAGCCGTCTTGGACCACGCTCAGCCGCCATCCCGGCCCGACGGCTCCACAGCGACCGGGAATCGCGCAAGTCTACAGCGTAACGCGAGCTGCCGACCCAGAGATGCGTGTCCGTCGCAGTCTGCTCACGTTTGATCTCGTACGCCTTGCCCGCAATCAAAATCGAGAGCACCTCGCGACCAGCGAGAACAGCATCCACTTGGATCTCTTCACCGTCCAGGCGGCACTGCCAACGCGCGTCACGCCGCTCCAGCTCCAGCCGGTAGCTTCTCCCATCGATGGTGATGTCGTAAAGCATCGTGATTAGTGATCAGTGCAAGGCGCAGTTGTCCTCATCGGCGATTTGCTGACTAGAGAATAGGGATCACTGGCCACCTTCTCTGATCGCCTCGACCCTCGCAGCCTTTTTCCAGGCGGAAGAAACTTCATTCTGCACCGGCTGCGACGAACCGCCGTTACGGGAAACAGGGGCAGTATCTAAATGCGCAAACACCCCGGCCGCGATGACCGCGACGCGAGCATCTTCCTCTCGTGCTTGCGGAGCACCCAAGCTCAGCAAACGATCAAGAAATCCGGTGTCCACTCTCCCCGCCTGGAAATCCTCATCATTAAGAATGCGCCGGAACAAGGAAATATTGGTTTTGATTCCGCCAACAAAATATTCATTCAACGCTCGCGCTAGTCGCGAAATCGCCTGCGGACGGTCGGTTCCATATCCAATCAGCTTCGCCAGCAGTGGATCGTAATCGACGGGCACCGTCCAGTTCTCGTACATTCCACTATCCCGCCGTATGCCGGGGCCGGCTGGGGTCAACAGGAGTGTGATTTTCCCCGGGCAGGGAAGAAAATTGTTGTCCGGGTCTTCCGCGTAAATTCGGCACTCCATGGCGTGCCCTCGAATCCCGATCTCGTTCTGCTTGAAGGGCAGTCTCTCTCCTGCGGCAACGCGAATTTGCAGATGGACCAGATCGAGGCCGGTAGTCAGCTCCGTGACGGGATGCTCAACTTGAAGCCGGGTGTTCATCTCGAGGAAATAAAACCTTTTGTTCTCATCGACGAGAAACTCAACCGTGCCCGCGTTCGTGTATGCCGCGGTTTTCGCGACTCGCACTGCAACTTCGCCCATGCGGCAGCGCATTTCGGTATCGACCAGCGGGGAAGGAGCTTCTTCGAGTACTTTTTGATGACGCCGTTGAATCGAGCACTCACGTTCACCGAGGTAGATTATATTGCCGTGCTCGTCGGCCAGTACCTGCATTTCGATGTGGCGGGGATGCAGAATTGCCTTCTCGATATATATGGCGCCATCCCCAAACGCTCGTTGGGCCTCGCTCAGTGCGCCTTCCAGAGAGGAGTTTAGTTCTCCCGCTTTTTGCACCAGACGCATCCCTTTTCCGCCGCCACCAGCCGCCGCTTTTAACATAATCGGATACCCAATTCTGGCGGCGACCTCGTGCGCTTGTTCCCGTGACTCCAGGCCTCGCGACGTACCTGGCACCATGGGTACGCCAGATTTCTCCATGGCTTGCCGGGCACGTGTCTTCGATCCCATGATTTCCATGGCCGCAGCCGTCGGGCCAATGAACTTCACCCCGGCGTCAGCGCATGCCTGAGCAAACACCGCGTTTTCCGAGAGAAAGCCGTAACCCGGATGGATCGCGTCAGCCCCGCTTAGCTTTGCAACGTCGATGATCTTGCTGATGTTCAGGTAGGATTCGGACGCTGCGGCTGGGCCGATGTGGTATGCCTCGTCCGCTTTGCGAACGTGCAGCGATGCCCGATCCACGTCGGAGAAAACGGCAACCGAGGTGACCCCCAACTCGCGGCAAGCCCGCATTACGCGCACCGCGATTTCACCCCGGTTGGCAATAAGTATCTTCTTAAACATGCAGCCGTACCGTCAGCACCGGAACCTTGCTGTAGCGCACGACATATTCCGCTACGCTGCCCAGGACTAAGTGGGCCAGGCCGGATCGCCCGTGTGTTCCCATGATTATCATCTGACATTCGAGTTCCACAGCGGCTTCTACGATTACCGGTCTTGGTGATCCTTCCCGCACGATCGTCTCGGCGTCAGGAACCCATGTCCGCCATTGCTCCATATTGCGCCTGGCTTCGTCGCGAAGCATGGGAAGCAACGGATCGCCACCCATTGCGCGGCAGCTGAGTTCAGCCAGGCTGAAGATATCGATCACGTGCAGCAATATGAGCTTCGCGCCGAGTGTTTCGCGTAAGCGCAACCCCCATTCCAAAGCCAATTCAGCTTGCAGCGAGAAGTCGGTGGCCAATAGGATTCGAAATACGGCAGGCTGCTTTGTGCTTTTTTCTGGCGCTGGGTTCACGTTCGGGGGTTCCATGGGCTGCTCCGGCTGGCGCTGAAGATATGGGATGCAAAAAGGAAAAGCCCCTTCTAATAGAAGGGGCTGGATAAGCCGCCAAAACCCGCTACTTGGCTTGGTCCAGCGTGATGCCTTGCGCGCCCGGCTGTTTTTCGGCTTTGGCTTTCTTGGCGGCCATCGTCTTATCTACCCACTCATCGGCCGTTTTCAGATCGCTAGCCCGCGCCGCGGGATCATCACACTCGGTATCCGCCTTCTCGCGATACATCAGGTTCATGTACGCCATGGCGTCATCATAATTCTCGCGCAATGCCAAGGCCTTGTTGAGAACATCGATTCCGTCCTGAATGATGGGACTATTCTTCTGTTTGAGCTCCTCGCACAGCTTCTTTTGGTCTTTGTTCTTCGCGTCCAACATCTCTTCCGGCTTTAATCCCAGCTTCGCGCGTTCTTCCATGCGAGGCTGGTAGCACTGCGTCCAGTCGATGACACCGATCGAGTAATACGCTTCCGGATCATTAGGATCCATTTCCAAGGCCTTGCGGTAGTAGGTCTTGGCATCTTCAAACTTCTTCATCTGCAGATAAAGATACGCAATTCCCTTGATGCTATTGATGTTCTTTGGATCGCGCTCCAGCACAGCCTTGTACTGGTCGATGGCTTGCGTTGCCATGCGGACGTTATCTTCTGCGTCCACTCCCGGGATGTACTGTTGCGCGTAAGCGGTAGCTAAGTAGAGACGAGCATTGATAAGACTGGGATCCAGCGAAACTGCCTGTTGAAAATGATCGATTGCCTGTTCATACTTTGCGTTCTTGTAGGATGAAACGCCCTTATTGAGTTGATCGCGCGCCCTCAGCTTGTTGCAGGCGCTGGCCGAAACCAGCATCAAGCCGACGGCCACGAGCGCCAGCACACGTATGCCGTTTTTCATTGCTTATAAGTCTCCCTCGCGAAGAGTTACCGAGACCTTACGTTATGATATGCAAAACTGTTAGGCCGAAGATCCGGCGTGAGAGCCACAACACAGCCCTAAGGCGGACAAATCGCTGCCCGCACACTTTAGCCGCCGGCCTCAATCTTGGCAGTGATCAGACCCACTTTGTCTACGCCTGAGGCGTGCGCAATGTCAATGACATTGGCCACATCGGCGAAGGGCACATTGTCGTCGCCCTTGACAAACATCACCTTTTCAGCCCGGGTCTTGAAAATATCGGTCAACCGGTTCTGCAATCCATCCCAGGTTGTGTCTTCCTGATTGATCTTGAGGGCCGGCGCCTGACCGGGACCTCGATCAATCAACTGCACCACAACCGTGCGATCCGGCGTCGTGTTTTTGGGCTGGTTGGGCGGTGGCGGCTGCGGTACCAGTGCCTCAAGTCCCTTGGGTGTCAAGGGCGTGATCACCATGAAAATGATCAACAAAACCAGCAGCACATCGATGAGCGGCGTCACGTTAATATTTGCGTTCTGGCCCCCGCTGGGGCCGACTGCCATTCCCATAAGATTTCTCCTCTATTGGCCACTCGGTGCTGGTGGCGGCGGTGCGTTCGTGGTCTTCCGCTGATCGGTAAGCAAGCCCAATTGGTCAACACCGGCAGCGCGGACATTGTCGACCACTTGCACCACAGCTCCGAACTTGGCCCGCGCATCTGCTCGGATAAATACCCGTTTGTCGACCCGGTTGGCCAGACGATCCTTAACCTTCTGGGTCAGTTGATCCGGATCCGTCCGATCATTGCCGAAGAACACCTTGCCATCGCGCATAATGGCCACGACCAAAGCGTCTTCCTTATCCGCATCCGGCATTTGCTCCGGATTGTTTACTTTCGCCAAGTCCACGCTCACGCCCTTCTGCAACATGGGCGTGATCACCATGAAGATGATCAACAACACCAACATCACATCCACCATCGGTGTGACATTGATGTCGGAGTTGACCTTGGCGCCTTCATTTCGTTTGGCAAGTGCCATAGCCTACTCTCCTGCTCTCGATTGCCACCGGCATCGTTAAGATTGGCCCTTGCGGCACGGTGCCGGACCTTCCGCCGCCGCCGGCAACTCAAGCGAGCCAATCCCCTTTCGGTTAGGACCGCCGCATTCCCCGCCGCTTCAGGAAGTAATCGATCAGTTCGCTCGATGAGTTATCCATTTCAACGTCGAAAGCTTCCACGCGTCCCGTGAGATAGTTGAACATCATCACGGCCGGGATGGCCACGAACAAGCCGATGGCGGTGGTGACGAGCGCTTCCGCGATTCCGCCCGCGACCGCGCCCAAACCGGTCGCCTTCTGCTCGGAAATACCGCGGAACGCGTTCAGAATACCCATCACCGTACCGAATAGTCCGACGAATGGCGCCGTCGAACCGATGGTCGCCAGACCACCCAGACCACGCTTCAGTTCGGCGTGAACAATGGCCTCGGTGCGCTCCAGAGCACGCTTGGAGGCTTCGATGGTCTCACCCGGAATTTCTCCGCTCTCCTGGTGAGCACGGAATTCCATCAGGCCGGCTGTGACCACCTTGGCCAGATGGCTCTTCTTATTGCGCTCTGCCACCTTGATCGCTTCGTCAATCTTTCCATCGCGCAGTGCGCCGGCAACTGCCGGAGCAAACACGCGAGACTGCTTCCGGGCGGCGCTAAACGCCATCCAGCGGTCAATCATCACGCCGATTGACCATCCCGACATGATGAACAGAATGATAACGACCGATCTCGCCATCCAACCCATTTGGTGCCAGAGGGAAATTGGGTCCCAACCCACCGGCTGCTCCTGAAAGAGCCAGCTGGCGGCCAACGATACGTGACTAAGTGCGTGTGGTGCTAAATTGGCTACGAACATGAGTTACTTTTCCTCCTCAGAAATCGTCGATTCGCTTGTCGCTTGCAGGACGCGAAGAGTGCCCACTTCGACGTCATTGGCTTGCTATCTGAACAGCGCTTTGTTCCCTTCTATCCGCCGGACAAAGTAAAGTTCACAGTGATCTGTGTTTCCACCTCCACCGGCTCTCCGTTCAAGATGTAGGGTTTATATCTCCACTGCTTGACAGCCTCAATGGCCGCCGGCGCGAGCATGGGATGGCCGCTGATCAGTCGCAGGTTCTCAATGGTTCCTTCTTTGCTGATCTCAGCCTGGAGCAACACACTTCCTTGGATGCGCGCTTGCCGGGCCAGGGGTGGATAAGTCGGCTGAACTTTGCGGATCAGCAATCCCTGGGTCACCCCTTGGGATACCCGGACACGTTGCGGCGTGGCAACCTTGGGAACGGCCACAGGAGTAGAACTGATAATGCCGCCGATTACACCGCCCATCGAGCCCCCGGGAACCCCACCAGGAACGCCGCCCACTACACCTGCAGCGGACATGACCGGTGGCGGCGCTTCGTCTTCCTTGATCATCTGCACTTTCTCAGGAATCTTGGTTGGTGTGCGCAGCTGTCCATTGACGATGTCTGTCTGCACCTGCTTCACAATCTTGATGGGCGCTGCAGCCGGAGGCGGCGGAGGCGGTGGGGGCGGGGGAGGCGCTACCAGGAACGTCATCAGCTGGGTTTTCGGCAAGGCTTCGGTAAACAGCAACGGAATGAGCACCAGGATTCCAACCAGGACGACCTGCAAAAGGAACGAGAGGCTGGTGGTGAGTCCCCGCTTGGTTCTAAGTCTTCCACCCGATTCAATTAGGCTGTCTTCAAACATGAGGGTTCTCCTACACTTCCCTAACTGACTTTAGACACCACCAAGCTGCTCCTTGCTCCCGACCACCTGTTACGCGCCCGCTTGAATTGAAAACCGGATGATACTACCCCAAATGTCAAGTAATCACAAACATTAGGCTGCCAAAGCAGGCGGCGGGGGCCACCTTCCTAGACTTTGGCCTTAACCTTCTCCCGGCGGCCACCTTCCTTGCCTGCCGCCACCATAACCGGCTGCCTTCCCCGATTCGCCCGCCAATCCTGGTAAGCCACCAGAATCGGCGCAGCTATAGCAATCGATGAATAGGTTCCAATTAAGATACCTATCACCAAGGCAAAGGAAAAGCCGTGCAGGACCTCGCCGCCAAAAAGGAACAGAGCAAGCACGGTAAGGAACGTCAAGCCGGCCGTCAGGATTGTCCGGCTCAAAGTCTGGTTAATGCTGCGATTTACGATATCGGACAGCTTCTCCCGCCGCATCAATTTCAGGTTCTCGCGGATGCGGTCGAAAACCACAATTGTGTCGTTATTGGAGTAGCCAATCAGGGTCAGGATGGCCGCAATTACGGTCAAAGAGATTTCTTTGTCAGTGAGCGAGAACGCACCTACGGTAATCAACGTGTCGTGAAAAACTGTAATAACGGCAGCCACTCCGTAAATCCATTCAAACCGCACTGCCAGATAAACCAGCATTCCCGCCAAGGAGTACAACACCGCCAATTTGGCCTGGGTTTGTAGCTGCTTTCCGACCTGTGGACCAACGATTTCGACGTTGCGCACTGCAAAATTGGACAGGAAGAAACCGTCGTTTAAAGAAGCGGCCACGGCGGGATCGGCGGCCGCTTTGAGGTCGTCAATGGAAGTCAGCACCCCGCCCTTCGTCTTGTCGCGGTAATCGACAACGGCTTGAGCGATCTGGCCATACCGCTGATCAGCATCCGTCCCAAGGTGTAGTGGATCCTTCTGCAGCAAATAGCTCTTTACCGTCAGCACGCTGGCGTTGTTCAGGTCCTGTTTGTCGGCGGGAGTGTTGGTTTCGAGCGCGCCGATGATCTGCGTCTTGCTGCGGTCGAGCGCCTGCTCGCTGGTTTCTTGCTCGGAAACATCGATCAGAACTTCGTTTCCGCCCGGCTGGCCATAGCGCTGAATGCGCGCGTTATGCAGTCCAGCTCGGTCCATAGCAGCCCGGATGGCGTTGTCATTCGGTGTTTGCGCAAACTTGACATAAACCAGTGTGCCACCGCGAAAATCAACACCCAGCGGGATGCCGTGCCAGAACAACATCGACAATACGCCCGCCACGCTGAAGACTAGGGAAAACGCCAGGAAGTACCACTTCTTGCCAAGGAAATCTACGTTTGGATTGCGAAAAAATTCCACCTGCTTAGAACCTTTCCTATTTAATTATCATCCTGAGGCGACATCTTTCGTCGCAGAAGGATACGAGCGCCGCCGTGGGTATCCTTACCCGATGCTCAGCGCTTCACCACGCTGTTTTCGGGACAGAATCCAATCGAAGATCACGCGCGATACAAACACTGCGGTGAACAAATTCGCAAACAGACCAAAGCTGAGTGTCACCGCAAAACCCCGCACCGGCCCTGTGCCAAAGATGAACAAAATGATGGCCGACACGATCGTGGTGACGTGCGTATCGACAATCGTAATCCATGCGTGGCCGAACCCTTGCTCTACCGCAGAAGGCGGTGTCTTCCCATTCCTCAACTCTTCCCGTATACGCTCAAAGATCAGAACGTTCGAGTCCACGCCCATGCCGACAGTTAGGATCACTCCCGCAATCCCTGGCAAAGTGAGCGTAGCTCCACTGAAACCGAGGAACCCCAACAGGATAATCAGGTTCAGGATCAAGGCGATGTCGGCATTGATGCCGGCGGCGTGATAGTAAATCAGCATGAATACCAACACCGCCAACATGCCGATAACTGCGGCTGTCACGCCTGCGCGGATGGAGTCACTCCCCAACGATGGCCCTACCGTCCTCTCCTCGAGGTACTTGATTCCGGCCGGCAGCGCGCCCGAGCGCAATACCATGGCCAGATCCTTGGCCTCCTGCTCGGTAAATCGCCCGTTAATTACCCCCGTGTCGTGAATCTGTTCTTTTATGACCGCAACTTCCTGGACCTTGTTGTCCAACACCACAGCCAGATTTTCGCCTACATGGGCACCGGTGAAAGCGGCAAAACGCCGGCCGCCTTCGTTAGTGAGGTTGAATTGGACCGAGGGTTGGCCGTTCTCATCGCGGGACGGTTCAGCATTGCGCAGGTCGCGCCCTGTAACAGCTGAAGCTCGTGAAATCAGATACCATACCGGCCCTTCTTGATTGACTCCCACACTGTGGCCGGGCAATAGCACTGCATCCGGCGGCAATACACCGCCGTGATCCTGCAAGGCCTGCTGCTCACTTGAGTATGGCCCGCCGAGCGATTGCCGAATCTCCAGCATGGCCGTCGACTGCATGATTTCCTTGACTCGCGCAGGATCATCTACACCGGGAAGTTGAACGAGAATCTGGTATTGGCCGAGCCCGTGTTCCTCTATCACCGGTTCGCTCACACCGAGCTGGTCAATTCGGTTGCGAATCGTCTCGATCGCTTGCGTGACCGCCCGCTGTTTCAGCTCCGCCAAAGCCTGCGGTTTCATGGTAACGGTCCAAGTGTTTTCTGCTCCTGAGGCCAGGTTGTATTCGGGAAGGCGATCGCTCACGATCGAGCGCAAATCGGAACTCTGCTCGGGAAGCACGCCCTTGATGACAATTTTGTCGGGGTTATTGGCCGAATCGGGCTTTGTCATCTCGGCATAGCTGATCTTGTGCGAGCGCATGTCGGCCTTCAGGCGCTCCAGAGCATTATCCGAGTCCACGTTGACGGCGTCATTGACCTGCACCTGCAAAATCAGGTGCGTGCCACCTTTCAGATCAAGCCCCAGGTGGATGCGGTTCTGTAGCGCAACCAGCAATCCCCTGCCAGACCAGTTGTCGGGCACGCCGAAAATGCCGAACACAAATACCACCAGGGTGATCGCAATTACGATGACTTTCCAGCCCAGATTCTTATTCATAAATCGTGCCGAGGAATCTGCAGTTCAGAATTGACTCACTTCTTCGCCGCTGCTTCTTTCCCCGCCTCTTCCGGAGTACTTACGGACGAAATCGATCCCCGGCTGACCTCAATCCGCAGATTATCGGGAGGCACGCGCAAGTGAACCGCATCATCCTTTAAGGCGATGATAGTCCCTCGAATGCCTCCGCTTGTCACCACCTTGTCGCCCGTCTTGAGTTCGCTCAACATCTGCTGCCACTTCTTTTGCCGCCGCTGCTGCGGCATGATTAACAGGAAATAGAAGATGGCGAAGATAAAAATCAGCGGCGCGAATCCCAGCCAGCCCATGGAGCCGCTGATGGTTTGCACCGCCATTAATACCTGGATATTCATCAGGACTAATATTGTTCCCGGGACCACCAGCATACCTATCGACGCACTGCCAGTTTGAATTTACCGTCGGAGTTTCTTGCTTTATCGGCCGGAGATTGCTTCAGCTTCGGACGACTTCAGGGGTTGCCGAGCTACGGTTTGGCTCGAGACCAGACCTCGGATAGAAAACGGGCCCCTCTCCCAAGAGAAATAGAATGACGTACTGCCCGCATAGTGTCAAGGTAGAAGCTCAAGTTGTGGATGGTGTTCAAGACCTGGGCCAGAATCTCGTTCGAGGCATATAAATGACGCAGATAAGCTCGTGAATACCGCCGGCAAACTCGGCAACCGCAATTCGGGTCGAGAGGACCCGGATCGCCCGCATACTGCGCCTGTTTGATCGAAATCCGGCCCTCTGATGTGAACAGCAGCCCGTGGCGTGCTGCGCGTGTGGGCAGCACACAATCCATCATGTCGATTCCAAGATTCGCATATTCGACGATCTCCTCCGGCGTGCCTACGCCCATCAGGTAGCGGGGTTGGTCAGGGGGCAAATACTCGACCGTCGCTTCCACAATCTCACGCGTCACATGCCGCGGTTCGCCTACGCTCAGTCCGCCGATTGCGTATCCGGAAAAACCGACCTCTCGTGTCCTCTCCGCAGATTCTTTGCGCAGGGCCGGGTCCATCCCACCTTGCACGATCCCGAAAAGCGCCTGCATTCGATCAGGCTCGTCACTCCAGGGCGCTTCGCTCTTATGCTCCTCAAAATACCTCTTACTCCTCTCCGCCCAACGCAGTGTCAGCTCCATCGACGTCCGCAGCCGCTCTCGTTCCGCGGGATATTCGGTACATTCATCGAACGCCATGATGATATCGGCACCCAGCCCAATCTGCGCCTCAATGGCATTCTCAGGGCTGAAGAAGTGGCTCGAGCCATCCAGGTGTGATCGGAACGTTACGCCGTCCTCGCTGATCCTTCGTAGATTGTTTAAGCTGAAAACCTGGAAACCGCCGGAATCGGTCAGGATGGCCCGCGGCCACGACATGAACCGATGCAAACCCCCGAGCTTCCTAATCTGCTCGACTCCGGGCCTGAGGTAGAGGTGATAAGTGTTCCCCAAAAGAATTTCAATGCCGAGTTCCTCAAGCAGATCCTGCGGCACGCCCTTGACAGAGCCGACGGTTCCCACCGGCATGAACACAGGCGTTTCCACTTCGCCATGAGGCGTGCTCAGCCGGCCCGCGCGTGCCGCTCCGGCTCGCGCCTCAACCAGGAATTGAGTCGACATTATTGAGGATTGTACCGAACCACATGCGGATAGCCGCTGAGCCTGCTCTGAGCAGAGTCGAAGGGGCCCGGCGGAGAGCTCCGCCGGCATATTAAATTTTCGCACTCAGTTCAAGTCAATAAGCTCTCCGCGCACTTCGCCATTTTCCACGGTTAGCCGTGCGACAGAGACTGGCAAATGAAATCTTCTCGGCCCCGCGCTCCCGGGATTGAAGTAGAGCACGCCATTCTTGAATTCTTGCTTCGCAACATGGCTGTGTCCTGAAACTACAGCCGCAAAGCCAGCCGATTCCGGCTTCAGATCCAAGGTGCGCAGATCATGCAGAACGTAGATAGACAGACCCGCGACTTGCAGCACGTTTGTCTCAGGAATGTCCTGCGCCCACGGCTCGCGATCCACATTGCCGCGAACAGCAGTTACCGGCGCAAGCTGGGACAGTTTGACGAGGATTGTGGGAGCCCCGATGTCTCCCGCATGAATGATGTAATCCGACCCGCGCAGTGTTTCTACTGCCTCCAGCCGCAGCAAACCATGCGTATCAGAGATAACGCCGATTTTGATCATCGTGGATGGAACCAGAGAGGACAGAGAGACCACAGAGAAACCGAGCGTTTGTGTTCTCTCCGTCCTCGGTGGTCAAGAAGCTTTTTCCAGCAGCACCACGGCGTGAGCAATAACTGCGTTGTCCGTACCCATGCCTTCGGGAGTCTTGGCTTTGAGCCCAACGCGATCCGGCGCAACACCCAGCAAGTCCGCCACGTGCTCGCGGATGACCTTGGCTTGTGGACCGATTTTCGGTGCTGCCAGAATGAGCGTCGCATCCACATTCACCGCCGTATAACCTGCCGCACGCATTCGCTTGATGGCCTCGCGAACAAAAACCGCCGAGTCCGCACCCTTCCATTTCGGGTCAGACGGTGGAAACAGAGTTCCAATGTCTGGCGCCGCAATTGCCCCGAGCAGCGCATCCGTGATCGCGTGAAGAAGCACATCTCCGTCGGAATGACCGCCGAGACCCTTGTCATGCGACAACGTTACGCCGCCGAGCTTAAGCGGAATACCAGACTTGAATTCGTGCGAATCCCATCCGTAGCCAATTCTCATCCTGCTCACGTTGACGATGGTAACAGTGAGCGGCTGCTGTAAGCGCGTTTTTTGTTAGAGAAGCGTTCCGAAGCAACATGACGTCACGCGTGGCTACTGCTGCCTTGTCTCGGACCCACGCGCCACCCGATTTCTTACAAACGTCGCAATTTCTTCACTCAGATATTGAGGCGGATGAATTCGGAAAACAGGGCTTTTGATATGGTCCAGCGAGATTCCAGCCCAGGCCGATCCGGCACCTGTTGATTCGTGCAGAATAATGGCGTCGGCAAGGGCAAGGAATTCCCGCGCCGATTTCTTAAAATCCGATTTAGCAGGATCGAGAACGGTTAGATAAAGGTCGGCACGAATAAATTTTAAGATGCTGTTCGACTCGAGAACCACATTCTCAGATTCGGAGATCTTCTGGCGAATGCTCGGCATTGCTTCCGCCAGCCGTCCCTGCTCGGTCCGAACCCACCACACACTCTGCGCGCCGGCCAACAGGAAGCGGGAAGTATCCGATTTCCCGGAGCGATCCTTCTCCTCAGAAATCGCCCAGGTGTGATCGTCCAAGGCGCAATGGCAAGCCTTGCCGCTGCGCGAGCAAATCCCGTGTCCGTACTGCGTGATCTTAAATGCAGTCCAGTGATATTCCGGCAAAGCGGAAATCAGACCAGCAACGATGCTGGTCTTGCCGACGCTTCGGGAATGTCCGCCCACCACGACGACTGACATAGATATTTCGATGCCGTTGGTTGTTCCGCAAAACACGCCTGAGCGGCACTTGCTACTTTTTTGTCAATCTGGCCAGAACTGCTAATTGTTGCAGGTACTCGCGAATAGGTCGAGCCGGCGTGCCCCAGAAGATTACACCCTTGCCGCGAATGATTTTCTTGCTGGGAATGCCGCTCTGAGCACCTAAAATTGCGCCTGCCTCAATGCGAACGTGATCCGCTATGCCAACCTGCCCGCCAACGACGACATTACTCTCAACGACCGCGCTGCCCGAAAGCCCGGTCTGAGCTGCGATCACGACATCTTCTCCAATCTGTACGTTGTGCCCCACCTGTACCAGATTGTCGATCTTAGTGCCGCGGCCGATCCGGGTGAGCTCCAGAGCTCCACGATCAATGGTCGCGTTCGCGCCGATTTCGACGTCATCTTCTATCTCCAGCCGGCCAATCTGGGGAAATTTCTCATATCGGCCGGTTTTCTCGTCGCGAACATAGCCGAAGCCATCGCTGCCCAGCACCGCGCCGGAGTGAACGACGACGCGATTACCAAGCTGCACGCCGGCATAGAGGGTGACATTGGGATAGAACCTGCATTCCTCGCCGACCACTGCATGGTCACCAATCACGCATCCCGCCCCGATCCAGGTGCGGTTACCAATATTTACCGCTTCCCCAATTACCACGCGCTCATCCACGATGACATCGGAACCCAATTGTGCCGACGAATGCACGATCGCGCTGGGATGAATGCCAGGCTTTCGATTCGCCAGCACAAGCAACAGTCCTGCAGCACGGGCGAATGCCAGCCGAGGATGAGGGTGCAACAGCAGGGGCTTGTTTGTTGCATAGTGGCGGGCAAACTCTCCGGCGATCACCGCCGAAGCTCCGCTTGCAATCGCGGCAGGGAGAGCGCGCTCATCTCCCACGAACACCAAATCGCCCTGCCGCGCCGAACGAATGCTCGAAATGCCCGTCAATTGCAGGGCGCCGTCTCCGAGCAACTGGGCTTGCACGAAATCGGCGATCTCCCGGACAGAGCGCGGCATGGCACAGTTTTATACGTTTGCCACAGGAAAGGAAAGCCGCAGTCTAGAATGGTGCATGCAACGTAAGGTTTTCTGGATCAGCTTCATTGTGCTTGGGCTGTTTGCCGATTTCGTTCTACCCATCTGGTGGGCGCTGGCCGCGACAATCCCGATTGCTTACCTGAGCTGGTGGGTCGCATATCGCAGCGATTGGTTTTGAAAAAATGCAAGGCGCGGGCGACCTCCACATGCAGATCAATACAACGGCGGTTGTCCTTCCGGCCTGGTTTTCCAGCGTCGATGCACCCACAGCCACTGGTCAGGATACTTTCGCACAAACTGCTCGATGATTTTCGTGAACAGGGCTGTATTGGCGATCGCATCCGCATCATTGTCGCCCGTGCGGATGAGTTGCACGGCGGGCTCGAACCGCAGTCGGTATTTACGCAAAGCAGAATCCCAAATCGTGAATCCGGGAACCACGGCGGCATCGGTTCGAAGGCCGATTCTGGCCAACCCGCTGGCAGTGCACGCCGGAATCCCAAAGAAATCCACGAACACCCCTTGCGGCGGGGTCATATTGGTGTCCATCAGAATGCCCGCGGTTTCCCCGGCTTTCATCGCGGAAAGCAACCTGCGGACAAAGTCATCCTTCTCCACCATGGTATTGCCGTGCATGGTGCGATACCGGCGAGTAAGGCTGTCGAGATAGACATTGTCCAGAGGCCGCATCACAACGTGCAGGGGGTAACCCTGCAAAGAATGCGTAAAGGCCGAAAGCTCCCATCCGCCCAAGTGGGCGGTGAGGAATAGCACTCCCTTGCCGCCTGTCAGCGCTCTTTCGAAGTTTTCAAAGCCGTCATAAACCACAACCTGGCTCACGTTTTCACGCGTGTATTTAGGGAACAGACAGACCTCGGCTGCTTGCCTGCCAAGCGAGGTGAAAACACCGCGCAGAATCTTGCCCCGCTCGTGGCGGCTCTTGTCTGGAAAAGCCAACTGCAGATTGCGCATACCCACCCGGCGCAGGCGGGCGTGTAAAACATAAACAATCCACGCCAGGGTGATGCCTGCGGCTCGCGCCAGTGGACGCGGTAGAGCGCCGATACCTTTTATCAGACCCCAGGCGAGCGCGTACTCAAGTCGCTGACGCATGCGGCGGGAAGGGGTGACGGTAGCATCAGCGAAAATCGCATGTCAAACGGACGTTCGAAGACGGGCGATTCAATGCGGAAACGAGTGGCATCGCGCATCCTCACAGGAACTATGCGGCGGTTTCTTCGAGGAACTCCTCAATTTCGTTGATCTCCTTGTCGCTGAGGCGGAGTTCTCCGGCGCGCATCACGCCATTAGCTTGACGGGCATTGCGCGCTCCAACGATGGCGCCCGTAACCGCAGGATTCCGTAGCGTCCACGCAATCGCCACTTCGCCGGGAGAACGACCGTGCCGCTGAGCAATTTCCCGAAGCCGCTCAACCAATTCCAGATTACGGGACAAGCGTGGTTCACGGAATTCCGGATCGCTGCTGCGCCAATCATCTTTCGGCAGCTTCGCGGCGCGTTCGCGAGTCATGGCTCCAGTAAGAAGGCCGGAAGCCATCGGCGAATACACGACCACTCCGATACCCTCGCGCAGGCAGTAAGGCAGGATATCTTCTTCGATCGCGCGATTGATGAGCGAATACGGCGGCTGCAGAGAAGTGACCGGCGCAATTGCATTCGCGCGGCGCAGCTGCCTAACATTGAAGTTCGACACGCCGATCCAGCGCACTTTCCCTTCGCGCTTCAAATCAGCCAATGTCGACCAGCCTTCTTCCAGTTGCGCGGAGTCCGGCTCGGGCGGCCAGTGCATCTGATAGAGATCGATCACATCCAGCTGCAGCCGTCGCAAGCTATTCTCTATCTCCTGCCGAATTGACTCCCGCGCGAGAATTTTTTGTATGGTTCCGCTGGCGTCCCAGCGTAGGCCACATTTGGTGAAAATGTGGGGCTTGCTGCCAGACCAGCTCTTGACCGCACGGCCAACCACCTCCTCCGAATGCCCGAGTCCATAACCTGGGGCCGTGTCGATCCAGTTCACGCCGAGTTCCAAGGCGCGGTGAATAGCCGCGATGGAATCGTTATCATCCTGCGCTCCCCACGCGAACTGCCAACCGGAGCCCCCGATGGCCCAGGCTCCGAAACCAACTGGGGTAATGCGCAAATCGGAGTTGCCAAGTTGCTTGGTTTGCATTTCAATCTTCTCCTGATGCTGCTTTAGATACATATATGTCTTAAGCGGACACCGATTTTTATTATGAATGCTGATTCCATCCGCAAGTATTGCCTCTCCTTCCCCCATGTCACCGAAAACCTGCAATGGGGAGATGACCTCTGCTTTAAAGTGGCTGGCAAAATCTTCGCCATACTCGGACTCGATTCCGTACCCCAGCGCATGTGCTTCAAATGCTCTCCCGAGAAATTTGCAGAATTGTGTGAGTTGGAGGACATTCGGCCTGCTCCCTACGTTGGGCGCTACAAGTGGGTAATGCTCGATCGCCAGGATGCCCTGCGCGAGGAAGAATTGAAGGACTCGATTCGCCAATCCTATGAGATGGTCGCATCGAAAGCCAAGCTGCGGAACAGAGTGACGAAACGCAAGTTAAGCCGTCGAGCCGGCAAAGTAAGGCCACGCAAGAAAGCAATTTGACTGCCTGCAACCCGCTAGGCTAGCCTCAGAAGTCCAAACTCACATGCGCATTCTCCGCAAGCTACAGGTTGTCTTTGCGTTCCTGCTTTCGGTTGCGATTTCGGCTTCGGGGTCTTCGCTGCCGGTTCATGCGCCTCATGCCATTGTAGTGAGTGCCCACGAACTGGGGTCACAAGCCGGGGTGGAAATCATGCGGGCGGGCGGAAATGCCGTAGACGCAGCAGTGGCCACTGGTTTTGTCTTAGCTGTCGTCTATCCCGCGGCAGGAAATCTTGGTGGCGGTGGTTTTATGCTGGCGCGCATGGCTAATGGCAAAACCCATTTCATCGACTTTCGCGAGAAGGCTCCGGCAGCCGCCACGGCCAACATGTATCTCGACGCCCAAGGCGATGTCAGCGACGATATCTGGCTCGGATACCGGTCGATCGGGGTACCCGGGTCAGTTGCGGGGCTGGTTTATGCGGAAGCCAATTTTGGCAAGCTCACCCTGGCTGCCGTGATTGCCCCGGCCGTAAAGCTGGCGCGCGATGGTTATGCGCTGACCTGGGGAGAAGCTCGCAGCCTGCGGGAGGATAAGTATCTGGGCAAATTTCCTGAGTCGCGTCGTCTCTTTCGGCGCAATGGGAATTACTATCAGCAGGGTGAGATTTTTCGGCAGCCCGAATTGGCGCGGACTTTGGAGCGCATCGCCAGTAATCCAGATGACTTTTATCACGGCACGATGGCGCGGGAGCTCGCTGCCTCAATACAAAAAGGCGGCGGCTTGATCACAGCTGAGGATCTGGCACATTACGAAGTCAAAGAGCGATCCCCGGTCGAGGGCAGCTATCGCGGCTACCAGATCATCAGCGCGCCGCTGCCTTCTTCGGGCGGAACTGTTCTGCTTGAGATTCTCAACATTCTTGAAGGTTACGATCTCGCAAAGCTAGGCAGTCGCTCGGCGGAATCGGTCCACTTAATCACCGAAGCTTTCAGGCGCGCATTTTATGATCGCGCCGAATTCATGGGCGATCCCGATTTCTCGAAAGTTCCCGTAGCGCAGCTCATCGATAAGCGGTACGCTGCGGCGTGGCGAGAATCGATTGATCCAGCGCATGCCAGTGTCAGCAAGGATCTGAAACGTCCCGGAATTTTCACTGAATTGGAACAATATGCGAGTGCGCATCCCGACCCCGTGCCAGTGCGCGAGTCGGCGCATACGACGCACTACTCGGTGGTCGATGCCGAGGGAAACGCTGTCGCGGTGACCTACACGTTGAACGATTGGTTCGGATCGCGAGTCACGGCCGAAGGACTCGGTTTTCTTTTGAACGATGAAATGGACGACTTCGCGGCTAAGCCGGGCGTGCCGAACTCCGACGGGCTGGTTCAAGGGCCAGCCAACGCGATTGGTCCCGGAAAACGGCCGCTTTCATCCATGGCCCCAACCATCGTGCTCACAAATGAAAAGCCGTTTCTGGTCTTAGGTTCGCCGGGCAGTTCGCGCATCATCACCACGGTGGCCAATGTATTGATTGGTGTTATCGATTACGGAATGAACATCCAGGAAGCCGTAAACGCGCCGCGATTTCACAACCAATGGATACCCGATGTCCTTAGCCTCGAGGAGTGGTTTTCTCCTGACACTGTGAAATTGCTCGAGAAGATGGGACACACCATGCGGTTCGGCGTTGGGCAGGGGGATGACTGGCGCGGATACTGGAGCGACGCTGAGTGCATCGCCATCGATCCGAAAACCGGCGAGCGACTAGGTGCAAGTGACAATAGGAACAACGGGAAGGCGGTCGGCTATTAGATGTTGAGGGCAATTTCTACCTACGTCTACGTGAAGGAGCGGCTGCATCCAGGGCTTCTCGATGGCCTGGTGCGCGGTGGCGCGCAGGCAATTGAGATTTTCGCTGCCCGGCAGCATCTCGACTATGCCAATCGCAAGCAACATGTGCGGGAAATTGCCGACTGGTTTCGCACCAGCGGAGTTCCCTTGCATTCGGTGCATGCCCCCATGTACGCGGACTATGAATGGGGCCGTACCGGCGCGCCACCGGTCAACGTCTCCTCAACCGACCGAGCACATCGAATTGAAGCCATGGACGAGATCAAACGGGCGCTGGAGATTGCCGAGCAAATTCCTTTTCACTTTCTCATCCAGCACATGGGCGTGGGCAACGAGTCATTCGACGAACGCAAGTTTGAAGCGGCGATGACCTCCATCGAACACCTGCGTGCTTTTGCCAAGCCTCTGGGTGTGCGTATCCTACTGGAAAACATCCCCAACGAAATATCCACGCCGGAAAGATTGGTGGAATTTATTCACGCGACTCACTTCGATGACCTGGGCGTCTGCTTTGATGTCGGGCATGCTCACCTCATGAGCGATGTCCCGCAGGCTTTCGCGACTCTCAAGGGCTACATACGATCTACTCACGTTCATGACAATGCCAAAGATCGTGATTCGCATCTTTGGCCGGGTAATGGCTCGATTGATTGGAAAGAGGCCATCGAGCTTCTGCGCTCGTCTCCCAACAAACCGCCGCTGCTGCTGGAAATCGAGGGAGAAGAGAAGATAAATCCAGCAGACAAAATGGGCGAAGTGTTTCAGAAGCTCGAGGCCAGTTGAGAGCAGACGCAATTTGCAATTTCCAGTTGCGATTGCAAATCGGCGGCTTGGAAATCCACAAGCATGGCGTTCCCCGTAAGCACCATCTCCGACATTGGTAAACACGATGGCCAAAGTGTCACCATTCGCGGATGGCTTTATAACCTGCGTGAAAGCGGCAAGCTGCTGTTTCCAATTTTTCGCGACGGCACTGGAATCATCCAGGGAGTGGTCGCAAAAAACGCAGTTCCTGCCGAGATATTTGATTCCGTGAAGGCTTTGACCCAGGAGTCCAGCGTCATCGTCGAGGGTAAAGTTCGCGCCGACAAGCGGGCGCCTGGTGGCTATGAGCTGGATGTTTCGAATGTGCAGGTGCTGCAGCGCGTCTCCGAGAATGATCCTTATCCGATCTCACTCAAAGAGCACGGCGTGGATTTTCTAATGGAGCATCGCCATCTCTGGGTGCGCTCTCCTCGCCAGGCGGCCATTCTGCGTGTGCGAGCCGAAATCATCAAAGCGGCGCGCGATTTTTTTGATGAGCGCGGCTTCGTTCTCACCGATCCTCCTATTCTTACCCCGGCAGCGTGCGAAGGCACAACCACGCTTTTCCCCGTCGATTATTTCGACGAGCAGGCGTTTCTGACACAGTCCGGACAGCTTTACATCGAAGCCACTGCCATGGCGCTGGGCAAGGTGTATTCGTTCGGACCCACGTTCCGGGCGGAGAAATCGAAAACCCGGCGGCATTTAACCGAATTCTGGATGGTCGAGCCGGAGATCGCATTCGCCACTCTCGACGATCTCATGGAACTTGCTGAAACCTTCATCAGTTACTTAGTTAAGCGCTGCCTGGACAGACGCGGCGCCGACCTGCAAGTTATCGGCCGCGACTTATCCAAGTTGGAGAAAGTGCAGGTTCCCTTTCCTCGCATCAGCTACGATGAAGCCGTGAAACTGTTGCAAGAGGGTCATGCCAAGGGCGCATTGGAAAATAATTTTGAATGGGGCGGAGATTTAGGTTCGCCCGACGAAACCTACACCTCTTCGCAATTTGAACGGCCTGTGATGGTTCACCGCTATCCGGCCAAGGTGAAGGCATTCTATATGGAACCGGATTCGCAGCGTCCGGAACTGGCGCTGTGCGTGGATGTGCTGGCTCCGGAGGGATACGGCGAGATCATCGGCGGCTCGCAACGTACCGCTTCGTATGACTTGCTGGTACAACGCATTCACGAGCACGGTTTGCCGGAAGAGGCTTTTAAGTGGTATCTGGATTTGCGGAAGTACGGAAGCGTACCGCACTCCGGATTCGGCATGGGAATTGAACGGGCCGTAGCCTGGATTTGCGGTCTGGAACATGTGCGTGAGACCATTCCGTTTCCGCGAATGCTGTACCGGCTTTATCCGTAAGCTTTGAGATCCCGAATTATGAGCACAAGCGCCCCATCCACGTCGATTACTCCCAGAAAAATCCGTGTGATTGGCGTCCCTCTGGACCTGGGACAATCGCGTCGCGGGGTTGATATGGGCCCGTCGGCGGTGCGCGTGGCTGGGCTGGAAGCGCGGCTGGAGGCTTTGGGACATGTTGTTGAAGATGGCGGGAACGTTGCGGTCGCTATTCCCGAACAGAAAAAGGAAGGTCACGCCAACGCAAAATATCTGAAAGAAATTACCGCAACTTGTACTAAACATGCCGAGCTGGTTCTGAAAACGCTTGAGGCTGGCATCGTGCCGCTTTGTTTAGGTGGCGATCATTCCATGGGAGCGGGCACCGTCGCCGGGGTTGCGGAATTTTATCGTCGCCAGAACCAAAAGATCGGTCTCATCTGGATCGACGCCCACACCGACATCAACACGCCTGACAGTTCTCCCAGCGGCAATGTTCATGGCATGGCCCTGGCGGCAATTATGGGCCTGGGGCCGCCCGAACTGGCCAACATCTTCAATTTCTCTCCTAAGGTGCGGCCCGAAAACTGTGTGCTGGTGGGCGTGCGTGATATTGATGCGATCGAAAAAGCCCACGTTCATCGCGCCGGTATTGAGGTCCTGACGATGCGCGACATTGATGAGCGCGGAATGCGAACCGTGATGGAAGAAGCTTTGCGCATGGCCGGACGGGGCACCGCCGGCTACCACGTTTCTCTGGATATGGACTGGGTAGATCCCGAGGATGCGCCCGGCGTGGGAACCCCGGTCCGTGGCGGCGCCACTTATCGCGAAGCTCACCTGGCGATGGAGATCATTGCCGACCACGGCCGCATGTTGAGTATGGAAATTGTTGAAGTGAACCCGGTCATCGACGAGCACAATCGCACGGCGGACTTGGCCGTCGAACTGGCGCTCTCAGCATTTGGAAAGAAGATCCTTTAGTCCGTGGCCGCGGCACCATCCGTCGGAGCAATCCGATTCCTGCTGCTAACCAAGGCTCTCCCGGCGGCGTTCCAGAAAATTCGCTCTCCCCTGCAAGCTATAATCGAGAGTACGGCAGTCAAAACCCCGGGCTGCGAAAGGGTTGTCCGATGGGAGGTCTCAGGGAACTTTTCCGACAAGAGACCCGTACCTAAGGCTGTAGTCCTTCTTTTATCTCCGAGGAGACTATCGCCACAGCGAGCCTGCAAGAAAGCCATCTGAACCTAGCGTTGGCGGATCGAGTTGGAGGCAATGAGTACCTGGAGAAAGTTGGCGGTGGGAACAGGGGCAGCAGTGCTCCTGTCCACCATCGTGGGCTTCGCCATCTATCAAAGCCGCAAGAATGTGGTGACGGTGCAGACGGCGAAGGCACAGCGCCAGGATTTGGCGTCCGTCGTAAGCGCTTCAGGGGAAATCAAGCCAAAGACTTACGTCAACATCGGGGCAAATGCGTTCGGCAAGATCACCCATCTCTACGTAAAGGAGGGTGACCGGGTGAAGAAAGGCCAGATGCTAGCGCAATTAGAAAATGTGCAGCCAGAAGCCGATCTGGAAGCCATGCAAGCGACGCTTCAAGCTGCGCGCACCGATGCGGTGGCGGCCGAAGCTGCTCTGAACACCGCCCTGGCTGACCTCAATCGTGCCAAGTCGGACGCGGAACGATCCGAACTCGACTGGGGCCGTGCGCAGGGGCTGTACAAGGACGCGCTGATTGCAAAACAGGAATACGACAGCCAGAACGCCGCGCATCAGACTGCTGTCGCCGGATTAGCCCAGGCACAAGCCCGGGTGGCACAAGCCAAGGCCCAGAAAGAATCCGCCGATCGGCGGATTACACAGGCAGGCGCCAATTTGACCCATGCAGCTGACGTACTCAAGAAAACCACGTACCCCGCTCCATTTGATGGGGTGATCACCAGCGTTCCAGTCCGCGAAGGAGAAACCGTCGTCATCGGGATTCAGAATTCTCCCGGAAGTGTGTTGATGACGCTCGCCGACATGTCGGTGATCACCGCTGAAGTCAGAGTCGACGAGACTGACATCGTGAGTGTGCAGTTGGGACAGCCTGCCGAAGTGAGTATTGACGCGATTCCCCGAAAAAGTTTCAAGGCTGTGGTCACAGAAATCGGTAATAATGCCATGGTGCGCTCGACCGGTGTATCGACTTCCCAGCAAACTACCGGCAGCCAGGAGGCCAAGGATTTCAAAGTGGTGGTCACCTTGCAGGATCCACCGCCAGATTTGCGCCCGGGTCTTTCGGCCACTGCCAAGGTCACGACGGCAACACGCAGCCAGGTGTTAACGATTCCGATTCAGGCGCTGGCGGTGCGCCGCCAGGAAGACCTTGTTCCGAAAAACGAAAAAGACTCGGTCGAGGCCGCTATACCGCAAAAATCGCTGTCTAATCCCAAGGAAGAACTTGAGGGCGTGTTCGTCATTCGCAATCGGAAGGCGGAGTTTGTGCCGGTAGAAACGGGCATCGCCGGCACCACGGATATTGAGATTCTGAAAGGACTTAACAGCGGCGACGAGATTGTGACCGGGAGTTACAAAGTTCTGCGCACGCTGCGTCCCGGTGCCGACGTAAAAGTGGATAACTCGGCACCCAAGAAGGAAGAAGAGCAGACCTGAGTGTAACGTTCGTGGGGCTGGTTCGTCCAAACGGAGAGCTGGCCTTGCGGGGAGTAACTGAGAACGCTGGAGAGCGTGCAGGTGGCCGCAGACAACCAGGAGAAAAGGATGGCAACCGCTGAAATCATCAACTTTTCGCGAGCCCAGGGCTCGGCAGCCCCGGATTCCTCCATGATCAGCACCGTTGATCTGTGGAAGACCTATGACATGGGTTCGGAGCAGCAGGTGCACGCCCTGCGTGGCATAAATCTTCAAATCCGCCGCAACGAATATGTGGCGATCATGGGTCCGTCCGGTTCCGGCAAGTCGACGCTGATGAATTTGATCGGTTGCCTCGATACTCCCAGCAAGGGCCAGTACTGGCTGAATGGCCAACTGGTAAGCGAATTGGATGACGATGAGCTGGCGCGCATTCGCAATAAAGAGATCGGCTTTGTATTTCAGACTTTTAATCTTCTGGCTCGCGCCACGGCCTTGCACAACGTAGAGTTGCCTCTGATCTATGCAGGTGTGCATTCAGAACAGCGGGCTGAACGCGCCAGGGAAGCGTTGACTGCCGTCGGCATGGCAGAGCGCATGATGCATAAACCCAACGAACTCTCCGGCGGACAGCGGCAAAGAGTGGCCATCGCGCGCGCGCTGGTGAATCATCCCTCAATCATTCTTGCTGACGAGCCAACTGGAAACCTGGATTCGCAAACCGGGACTGAGATTATGGCGTTATTCCATCGTTTGCATACTCAGGGCAACACTATTGTGCTGGTCACGCACGAGCACGATATTGCCGAATACGCGCACCGCATCATCCATATCAAAGATGGCGTTGTCGAAAGAGATGAAGTGAAGAAGTGATCGCGGAACAGGGCGCAGGCGCGGTTATTTCTTCAGCGACGCATTTTTGAAGCTTCCCGCGCAGTTGGGATCTTCATAGCATTTCCGAAGCGCGGGAACTACCATCGCCTGTTCCAAAGTCGGATCGTTCAGGTTAGCCAAAGTTTCACTGACACGCTTCGCTTCCGTCCCATATCCAACTTTCTCGTACGCAGCCACGAGCAGCTTTAACGATAAAGGATTGTTGATGTCCTCTTCCAAGTGAGACATGGCTTCGTTGTATTTGCCTTCGGCGAATAAGTCGGCACCGGCGGCACCGTGATAAGCACTTTCGCTTATCTTGTCGTTCGAAGTTTGGGCCAGCTCGACCAGGTGTTTCAGCGCCGCCGACGCGGCCTTCACGTCTCCCGCCCTTAGAGCAGCTTCAACGCGGGCGCGAAGAATTTGTGCGATTTCCTGGTGAATGGCAGATGGCATCGCATTTCGGCGATGGCGGGCTGCGGTTTCAGCTTTGCCCAGGAGGCGCATCGCCTCTTTGGGGTCCGACTGATACATGGCCATTTGGCGATAGATGTCAGCTTCCACCTGGCTCATTGACTTGACATGCGCCTCATCGGCAATGACCTGGAAGGCGCGGTCGGCTGCCGGGTAATTTCCCTCTCGAACAAATGTCGTCGCCTCCCTGGTTTGCCATTGCACTCGATGAAGTTCGGGCACAGAAGGAAATTTTTCAAATGCCGCACGGTATTCTTCGCGGGCACGGACCTGATCGCCCATCAGCGAATAGGTGTCGGCAATTCCGAACTGCGATGAGTAGAATTGCGGATCAATCGCTAGTGCTGCCCGGTAGTGCCGGATGGCTTGTTCGAAGTGGCCGGCCATGCGCAGAATCTCCGCGTACGAGTCCTGCGGATTGGGATCCTGCGGCAGCGCTGCCACATACTTCTCCATGAGGGCGAACGCGCGGTCGAACTGCCGCATGTAGGCGTAGGTATAGGCGGTGTTGTTCATCAGTCCGGGAGAATCCGTGATGCCGGAGCGCTCAAAAACGGCGACGGCGCGCTCATATTGTGTTTGTTGGGTGAGCCACCAGTTCGCCAGAAACACAACCCATCTGTCGTGGGGGTACCGTCTGAGCACTTCATTCATATCGGTAATTGCCGGAATAAGTTTGTGGTCCGCAGCGTTCTGAAACCACTCAATCACGAGGCGCTCGGCCGGACTGGCGTGAGTGCGGGTGGCAAAGGCTTTCTGCTGTTCGCGCACTTGCTCACCAGGATCCAGGCTGCATTGCGATAGCAACACGTGACCAAAAGCGAAGTCAGGATCAATTTTCAGGGCTTTGCGCAGGACCTCATCCGCCGCTTCCGTTTGCACCTCATCAAGGTTGAGGCGCCAGACTTCGTCCAGCATACGACGCACTTGCGCCGACTTGGTGGTAAGCGGCAAAGCGCCCTTTTGTGAACTGTCTTTGGTTACCGCACCTGCCGTGGCAGCCACCAAACAAATGCCGATGACAGAAACTCTGCGCAACATCGTTCCCAAGATCATGACTAATTTCCCTTCAACAGGTAGCCCTGCTCAACGGGCAACTTGCCGTCGATCTTCACCACATTGACGCCCTTGGTCAGCGAATAAAGATCCACGATCCCGATGGCGCCGCGAGTGCTGGAGACATAGCGAATGACTGCGTCATCCGAATCGGCCACCACCATAAGGTCGCTGTGTGCGCGTACGAATGCCCGCGCCTGATCACCGCTCATGTTGAATAGCTTGCGAGCGACCACCTGCATGTCCGCGGAGCTCGGGTCGCGCAAGACGATTTTGATGGGCTTGCCATCCAGCCAACTGCGCGTGCGGACATTCAAGATTTTCGCCAGGTCAGAAGCCGACAGCTCGCTAGTCGTATTCGCCGTATCCGTGATGATGGCTAGCTGCCGCGCCTGCGCGATCGACGCGAGCGTCACCACCCACAGCAACGCCAACAGCCGCCATCCCCTCATGCACCCATTCTCGCCTGCGAAATCGGATAGCGTCAGGTAACAGAAGTAACATGGGAAAGAGCCACTAAGTTGCCGGCTAATGAGCCATTTACGCCGCGTGTTTGACCGCTGCTCTCCGCCAAAGGTTTCACCCCCTGGGTTTGGGATGCTTCGGAGGATCGGCAATCGAAGATCGTCCCTACCGGCTGTACTGGTTCTTCTTTTTGTCTTGGTGGCGCTCCAGCCCAAGCTGGATGAGCCGCTCAATCAGTTGCGGGTAGGACAATCCCGAGGCTGCCCACAGCTTGGGATACATGCTGATAGCTGTGAAGCCGGGCATGGTGTTGATCTCGTTCAAATAAATCCTCCGCCTCTTCGGATCCATGAGGAAATCCACGCGCGCCAGGCCCGAGCAATCTACCGCCTTAAAAGCCGCAATCGCGATCTGCTGAACTTTTCTGATTTGTGGCTTATTCAGCCTTGCGGGGATGATCAGTTCCGAACCCTCGTCCAGATACTTCGCGTCGTAGTCATAGAATTCTTTGCTGGGGACGATTTCCCCGGGAATTGACGCCTCGGGTCGATCATTGCCCAGTACGGAGCATTCGATCTCGCGAGCCTTTTGCTTTTTTCCGCCGACACCCTCCTCGACTATGATCTTTCGGTCGAACCTGGCTGCTTCCCGAATCGCAGCACCAAGTTCTTTTTGGCTGTGTGCTTTGGAAATCCCTACAGATGAGCCCAAGTTCGCAGGCTTTACGAAAACCGGATACTTCAGCTTGCTCTGGACCAGCCTCTCAATCTTTCTTGGATTCGCTTGCCAGTCGCCACGGAGAATGGTTACGTGCTTCACGATTGGCAATCCCGCGGCGCGGAACAACGATTTCATAATGTCTTTGTCCATGCCGGCGGCGGACCCGAGCACGCCCGCCCCGACGTAAGGCATATCAGCCAGCTCTAATAACCCCTGAATCGTTCCATCTTCACCAAACGTGCCGTGCAGCACGGGGAACACGATGTCCACGTTGATGGCACGATCAGAAACCCTGCGAGCCAAGGCATGGGAGGAGGCGTCGGTTTGGAACGCCTTGAGAGCTCCGCTTTGCTGTGGTTCCGGTGGAACAAGCACCGCCTGGCCGTTGGCCAGGACTGCGGCGGCCGGTGTGGTTTCGGGATCACCGGCGCGCAAATGCCGTTCCGCATGATGAGAAAATTCGCCTCGCAACAACCGCTCGGCGTCAGCCGCAGTGACCCAGTGCCCCTCTTTCGTTATGCCGATGGGAACCACGTCATATGTATTCTTATCAATCGCCTTAAACACCGAGGCAGCCGATAGCAGCGAAACTTCGTGCTCGCCACTGCGCCCGCCGAATAAGATTCCCACGCGAAGCTTTTTCATGACACTTTAGTCTGGACGGGCACGGGCCTCGCGTCAATTACCGCTATGAGCACTTCGTGGCCCTCGTAGGAAAGGAGCAATGCATGATGAACCGGCGAACGGCGTTGGCGGCGCTGGGATCAACAGGACTAGGATTATGGGCTATGAAATTGCCAACCTCAGGTGCGGATGTTTCAAGGACCGATCCCCTTTCCGCGGCTCTATCTACAATCAACGACCGGTTGCGTGACCGGCTGCTTCGTCTTCTGAAGCAACCCGGCTTCAGCGGGCGAATTCCTGCAGATGAGGTCAAAGCAGTTTGTGACAGCGAGCAAAAACCGGTCAACGCTGTGATGCTCGCTCTTCTGCCCTTGGCAAAAACCTTTTCCCGCGCACCGATCTCAAACTATCAGGTGGGTACGGTCGTCCGTGGCAGGAGCGGCGACCTCTTTCTGGGCGCCAACATCGAGTTTCCCGGCCATTCGCTTGGCTTTTCGGTGCACGGCGAGCAGTCGGCACTCTCGAATGCGTACATGCACGGCGACACCGGAATTTTGGCCATAGCTGTCACCGCCGCACCCTGTGGCCATTGCCGCCAATTCATGAATGAATTGGCGCCGGATGGCAACCTGGAGGTTTTGGTCGAGGGCCAACCTTCACTGAAGCTGTCTGCCTTGTTGCCATCGGCATTCGGCCCAAAAGATCTCGGCGTTACAGAGTTGGCTTTCCCGGTAAAACAAGCGGATCTCGCTCTTTCCCAGGAAGCACCCGATGAGTTGACCATCGCAGCCCTGGACGCGGCCCGTAAATCATACGCGTCTTACACGCACGCGCATTCAGGAGTTGCGATTCGTACTCGCGACGGGCGCTTTTTCAAAGGCTCATACATCGAAAATGCCGCTTACAATCCCAGCCTTCCGCCGCTGCAAACCGCCTTGGCCGCGCTAATCGTTGCAGGGGCGAAATACTCGGAAATCTCCGAAGTCGTGCTTGTCGAGACCGAGGGTGCTCCCATTAGTCAAAAGAGCGTAGCTATAGCCGTTCTCGGCACAACATCACCGCAGGCGAAGTTGCGAGTGGTAACCGCACAAATCAGAACTTGACCGTGGAGACGATGCCCCTGCAACGTTTTGGTGATGCAGCTATAGAAGTCCTGAAAAGAGCTGGCCATGAATTGATCTCGCCGTGCTAGAATGATGAGAGATTGAGAGCCGAGCTGCAAGGCAGTTCGGCTTTATTTTTTGTTTACCGGAATCGGCCTGTGCCTCGGCGCAGGCCATTTTTCTTTCAGGAGAAGAATATGGACTTTGAAGGCAAACGCATTACTCACCAATTCACACAAACCAACTGCGCCCCGCCTGAAAAAGCATTCCCGCTCCTCTGCCCGGTGCGCGAGGCAGACTGGGTGCCGGGATGGCAATATCGAATGATCTACTCGCATTCGGGGGTCGCAGAGCTGGGCTGTGTGTTCCTGACGCCGAATGAGGATGGCTCGCAGACGACCTGGCTTGTGACCGAATACGATCCCACGGCGTTGAAAATTGCATATGCCTGGGTTACGGCGGGCTTTGTGGCAGCACAAATCAACATATGTCTTCAGGCCAAATCGCCCGGCGAAACCACGGCCCATATCCGCTACACCTACACCGGCCTTTCTGAGGCAGGGAACCGGGAAGTGGAGCGCTACAACAGTGTGTGGTTCGAGCACAAGATGAAAAGCTGGGAGGCTGCTATCAATCATTACCTGCGAACTGGAAAGAAGATGGATGCTGCGGCTTGGGAGTAAGTTGATTGTGTGCTTTGTCCGCTTTATAGTTGCCTGGCTAAGAAACGGACAATCTTGATGCGAATGCTGCTGCACTGGACCGTGAGCGCGCTGGCCGTCTGGATAACTTCGCGGGTGGTCCCAGGTTTTGTGGTCAACGGGGCAGCAGCGGCGCTGATCGCCGCTGTGGTTATCGGGCTGGTGAACGCCACACTCGGGCTTTTTCTGAAAGTGATCACGTTCCCGCTCACGATCCTCACCCTCGGGCTCTTCTGGTTCATCATCAACGCCATCATGTTGGAACTTGCGTCAGCCTTCGTTCCCGGTTTTCACATTCGAGGTTTCGCCTCCGCTTTTTGGGGCGGTATTGTGCTGAGCCTGGTAAATATGCTGCTGAAATGGCTGGTTTTACCGTCACAATCGCGGCTGTAAACCTGGGGTGCCCAACTGTTACTGCCCGCTGATCTGGGCGTTGGTTCTCTTCTTGCTCAGCTTGCGGCGTAAGTCGGGCCAAAATTCCTTCACCACCAGCGTTAAGGTGTCGTACCCGACCTGTGTCCCCCAGACGCTGGCTGTGTTCGGCAAGGTTCGATCACCCTTTGGATGGTAGCTATACGTGGAAATTCCAGCGGCGATAGCGCTGCCGAAGATTTCGGAAAAGTTGAACTGTTTGTTTCCTGCATCAGTGCGAGTCACAAAGATCCGGCTCATGGCGTAAGTGGTACGATGCCAGAACCCTCCTGTACCTAATTGGTAGAAACGGGGATCTTGGCGAAGCACAACCGGCAGGATGGCGCCCGTAAAGTAGTTTTCGATGGTTCCGTCCGCAAAGTACGCGGCATAGCGCTTGCCATAACCAGCCGCCCCTTGCCCGTAACCCGGTTCACTGTTTTCCGCCTGGCTGACGCCGGCCAGCAGGCCATACCAGGGAATCTGAATGAAATCGAAGGAGCCACGGGTGACCACCTTGAATTTCTGCCCGGCAGTCAGCGGCGGAACGTTCTTGGTTTCGACCGTGAGAAAATTTGGAAGAGCGTAGAAAAGCCGATCATTCGAGGTACCGGTTTCCTCTTGCTTCTTTATATCCTGATCGCTCTTCGGACTGCCTGGGGGCTGGGCCTTGTCAGATGGTTGTTCCTTCGTCGACGCAGAGGGATCAGCCGGAGCGGTTTGCTGTGTCGGAGCCGGTGTTTGCTGACCGACTAAGGTCGCGCTCAGCAGGCTTGAAACTACGATAAGGCAAAGGGCAAGATTTCGCCTTGATATGATTTTCAATGTAATCGGTTTCTCCTAAACCCTGCCGCCACCAAGCCACCGGAAGTTCCCAACCCGTGTACCAAAACAAAGTTCCGGTTCCCCCACCTGCGAGAAACACCGTGTCACTAGACTAACAGAGCAGCCGCCTGAACGGATGGTTGCTCTGAATTACGTCGGTACTTTTCCCGGCTATCATGGACTTTCCAGCCGTCTTTAAGAAAATGCCCTATCATCATTCCGCGATGCCGCAAATGCAGTAGCCTACGAGCGGGCCAGCATTTGCCCCGACTTGCGCAGGGCACAAGAGGTTTGATGCCGGAGAACGAGCGCCAAGGTCGAGAGGAGATTATTGTCGCAGGGCATATATGCCTCGACATCATCCCACAGATGCACCCGTCAGACTTGAAGTTTCGTCCGGGTACGCTGGAAATGGTCGGGCCTGCGGTTGTGAGCCTTGGTGGGTGCGTACCGAATACCGGTCTCGCTTTGAAGAAGCTGGGTGCAGCCGTTCACCTGGCTGGCAAAATCGGTACCGACCCGATCGGCGATCTGCTGCAACTCGAATTGCGGAACTTCGGAGAGGCCGGCAACGGTTTGACAAGATCCTCGCAGGAGAACACTTCCTACAGCGTCATCCTCAGCCCACCCGGGTATGATCGGATGATCTTTCACTTCCCCGGCGCAAACGATTCATTCACCGCCGAGGACCTAGCCTCCGCGCTATCACGGCCCGCAGAAATATTCCATTTCGGTTATCCCCCTCTCATGCGCAAGATGTTCGAGAACGATGGTCGGGAACTGGAAGAGATCTTTCGCCAAGCCAGGAAAAAAGGGTTGCTCACATCTCTGGATATGGCATATCCCGACCCGAAATCCCCGGCCGGGTGCGTCAACTGGAGGGTGATCCTCGCTAGGGTTCTTCCCCACGTCGATATTTTCCTTCCCTCCTATGAAGAGTTGGCCTGCATGCTGGAGCCTGAAACTTCGTCTGGACTCGTTAGCGACGGCTCGTGCTCGCTGGCCCAGGTAGACACTAAGGATCTACAGCGGCTCGGTGAAACCGCATGTAGCATGGGCGCTGCCGTCGTTGGCATCAAGCTGGGGAACCGCGGCCTTTATGTCCAGACCAGCAATCAAGCCAGATTGAGTCACGCGGACCACAGATTACTTTCCGAAAATTGGGCAAACCGTGAATTATGGACCTCGGTATTCAAGGTCAACCTCGTCGGAACCACCGGCGCGGGAGATGCTACCGTAGCCGGCTTTCTCTACGGGATTCTTCGCGGTTTACCGCCGGAACAGGTATGCCGCCTTGCTTGCGCGGTCGGCGCATGCAGCGTAGAATCCGCCGACGCTGTCAGCGGCATCCTGCCTTTCGACTTGGTCGAGCGCCGGATGCGGGAAGGGTGGGAGCAGCAAGCTGGCCCCGCAGCAGAAGGCTGGCCCACCGTCGCTCCCGGCGTTTTTGCCGGAACCCATGATCGAAAACTGCGTAATCGTTGAACACAAGAGCAGGAGGATCGGGATGATCAGCGCAGCGCAGTACGAGGAGGCGGCGGCACGATCGGCGGAGTTACTTAGAAGAGCCGGCTTCTTCATTACGCCCGAAGAGTATCGGAAGCTGGAGGTCGCAGATTTCGGACTTGGTGAGCTGGAGAAGACTGGTTTGCAGATCCTGACCTACGTCAACACGGAAAGAGTCTGTGCCAAGGAACTGATGATGTTCCCGGGTCAAACCTGCCCGGAGCACTGGCACCCTACGGTTGGCGAAAAACTGGGGAAAGAAGAGACATTCCGTTGCCGATGGGGCAGCGTTTCACTCTATGTTCCCGGAGAACGGGCGCGTTCTCCACGTTGCCGTCCCCCGGCGGGTTCCGAGGATTATTACACCGTGTGGCACGAGATCCATCTTGAGCCCGGCCAGCAGTACACTCTTTATCCTGACACTCCACACTGGTTCCAGGCAGGACCACAGGGTGCGGTCATCTCCGAATTCTCGACCCGAAGCACGGACGAAGCTGATGTCTTCCGCGATCCCAGAATTCGCCGGCTTCCCGAAATTGCCACTTAAGTAGGTGAGGTCAGCGCTATTGTCGTGGAAAACCGCAAATTCCGCCGAGAACCTCGCATAGTGCCGGTTCGCAAGTTTCCGCAAAGAAGCTGCCAAGAAATGTTGGTCGGGACGGGCAGATTTGAACTGCCGACCCCTCGCACCCCAAGCGAGTGCTCTACCAGGCTGAGCCACGTCCCGACCGAAAAGCAAACACCGCCGCACCTAAACTGCGCAGTCTTAGGGTTACCAGAATTTTACACCACCTCGGATATCCCGCGCTCTCATATCCCTCCACCATTCACCGCCGCTTTCGCTTTGCGGCATGCCCGGGAGTTTCCTCGAGTACCGCGAACTGAATTTTCTTTTCTACCGGATCGATACGATCCACCAAAACGCGGATGCTCTGCCCCAGGCGGTAGGTCTTACCGGTGCGCTGGCCAATGATTTCGCGCGTGTTCTCGTGATACGTGTAACGGTCGTCGGTCAAAGTTGAGAGCGGAACCAGGCCTTCCACGAATAAATCCGTCAGTTCGACAAAAAAGCCGAATTTCGTGACGCTGATGATCAGCCCATCAAAATCGTCGCCGATACGATCTTGCATGAACTTCACTTTCTTCCATTCCATCAGCTGGCGTTCGGCATCATCGGCGCGGCGCTCGGTTTGGCTCGACTCTTCCGCGATTTCATGAAGCTCTTCCAACGAAAAAGGGCCATGCATCGGTTCGATTGCCTCCCGACGTGCGGCTGTCTCGTGCCGCTTCGACCACGGAGACTGAGGCGTGCCAGATTCCCGCCGTCCTGAGACCGTTTGCACCACTTGGACACCCGCCCCGCGCAAGACACTCTTCAGGATGCGATGCACGATCAGGTCGGGATAGCGGCGGATTGGCGATGTAAAGTGAGTGTAAGTTGGTGCGGCCAATGCAAAGTGGCCCAGGTTCTCCTCCGAATATCTCGCCTGTTTCAACGAGCGCAACATCAGATACGAAAGAATTCGCTCCTCCGGTTTTCCCGTGATCTTCTCCGTCAACTTCTGATACATGCGTGGCGTGATGCGGACTTCCCGGGGAATCTCAATTTCGCGCGCGCGTTTGCCGCTACCATAACTGGCGCGACGGTCCGTTTTGAGCTGCATGCGCTGGACCGGCAACGCGCCCACCCCGAGCGAATAGCCAAACGTGGCCGCGATCACCTCGAACTCGTAAACACGCTTGGCGTCCGGTTTCTCGTGAATACGATACAGAGAGGCAACCCGCATGTTCTCCAAATGAGCAGCCACCGTTTCATTGGCCGCCAGCATAAATTCTTCGATCAGCCGGTGCGCGATGTTTCGCTCTGAGCGCGTGATGCTTCTCATCAGACCAAATTCGTCGAATTCGATAACCGGTTCCGGCAAATCAAAATCGATCGAACCGCGGCGTTCGCGCTTGCGATTCAGGATAAGTGCCAGATCTCGCATCATCTCAAATGTGGCAACGAGATGGGCGTAGCGCTTGCGTGCGCCGCCATCGCCTTCAGGAACCGCGTTCACGTCGGTGTAGGTCATGCGCTCCGCGGAGCGAATGACTCCTTCGCTCAGCTCGTGGCCCAAAATTTCGCCTTGATGGTCAATTTCCATGACGCAAGACAGGACCAGTCGATCCACCTTCGGCCGCAGACTGCAAATATCCGTCGACAGCTCAAGCGGCAACATAGGCACGGCGCGGTCGGGAAAGTAAACGCTGGTGCCTCGAAGCCGGGCTTCCCGGTCGATGGCTGAGCCTCCCTCAACGTAGTGGGCGACATCGGCGATGTGGACCTGCAGTTCAAAGTTGCCGTTGCCCAGGCGATGCACTGTCACCGCATCGTCAAAGTCGCGCGCAGTTTCGCCGTCAATGGTTACGATCGGCAAATCGCGGAAGTCGCGCCGTTTCTGCAGTTCGTGAGCCGAGATGATCGGTTCCGCAGCCTCCGCCTCTGCCAGCACCTCGGGCGGAAAGCGATGCGGCAGATGAAACTTGCGAATCATGATTTCGACATCCACGCCGAAATCATCTTCGTATCCCAGAATTTCAACCACTCGCCCGCGCGGATTCTGCGTAGCGGTGGGCCAATCCGTGATCTCAACATCGACCACAACATTCTCAAGATCATCCCAGTCGGTTCGACGAGCGGCTTCCTCGCCCAGCACGCGATGCACAGACTTTCGTTTTCCCGTAGCGCCATACTCGGCAGCTTTAGAGGCACCCGGTACACCGCGCCGTTGATGGGATTCGCTCGCGGACGACGGTCTTACGCTGCCTGTCTCCGGATATTCCATGCCTGGCGGGATTGTGATTTCCTGCGCGACCTTCGCGTCGATCGGGGTGACGTAGTTCCGTCGCTGGCTATAGTGAAAGATGCCCACGACGGTCGTGTGCGCACGATTCACTGGGCGCAGTATTCTTCCTTCGGCGCGGCCATTAGCGCGAATCGCTGTGATTTCGACGAGCACGCTATCACCGTGCATGGCAGATCCAATCTGTGCCGGCGGTATGAAAATGTCTCCGGAAATCCTCTCCTTCAGGTGCCGGTCCATGGAACTGGCATCAGGAATGACAAACCCGAAACCATCGCGATGCATGGCGAGACTCCCCGACACAATGTTCTTGCCCGACGCCGATTGCGGGATCGCATAGCGCCCGACATCAATTCGCCTGAGCTGTCCGCTAGTCACCAGTTTTTCCAGTCGCTCAGAAAGCTCGCGACGTTCCTCGCCATGCAGCCCTAACTCTCTCACCAGCTGTTTGAAGCCGGCTTGACGTCTGGGCTGGCGTTCAATTTTGTTGAGGATGGCAGAATCGGAGAGCATCGTTCGCAGACATCGCCCTGGCCTTAGAATACGCCTTCGCGCTCGTATAAGAACGGCGGTAACCCGGCAGGAATTACCCTCCCGCCTGAGGAAAGCTCCCGGCTGAAGCTTTCTCGCCTTCTGAGGAAAGTTGCAGAAAGCACAGAATTTCCACAAGACGACAGACCCAGGCGGGAGTAAAATCCGGTTTGGTCACGCAAATGCGGCTTTTTGACCTGCTAATCTAACTCAACGAAAGGAATTTTGCGCCATGTGGAAACCCACAACTCAGACTCCCGCCACTCCAGGTCGGCCCGCTGAACCGGAACGCCCTTCGATGTCGACCCCGGTGACCTCAGCAACGAGTGAGGCGCCAGCAGCGCCACGCGCTGTTTCGGCCAGCACCGCTGACCAGGCGACCATCGGCAAGTCGCTTGTCATTAAAGGTGAAGTCACCGGTTCGGAGTCGCTTTATATCGATGGACGCGTCGAAGGCTCCATCAACCTGGCAGGGAACCGCGTGACCGTGGGACGCAACGGCGTGGTTTCGGCAAACATCAACGCCCGCGAAATCGTGGTGCTGGGCAAGGTGCGCGGCAACCTGACCGCCAGTGACCGGGTGGATATCCGCAGTGACGGTTCGCTGACTGGCGACGTGGTAGCGGCTCGCATTTCCATTGAAGATGGGGCGTTCTTCAAGGGTGGAATCGATATTCGCAAGGCCGGCCAGAAGGCGAACGGGGAAGAAGTAAAGGCGCCGGCACCTGCCGAAGCTATAGCTGCCCGAGCCTGACCTGATATCGGAGAATGGCGGTACGCGTGGGGCTCCAAGGGTACTGCCTTGCCGCATTTAGGTATATTTCGAAGCGAGCGTATGCCCCAGATCCTGATTTCCTGATTAATTCCGTTGCATCCTTTTTGTTTTGAACTCACGCCAGAATTCCCATTCGTTTACCAACTTTTTTCAGGATCTCAAGTGCTTGCTGCAATTCCTCTTTGGTATGAGTCGCGGTCATGATGGTACGAATGCGAGCTTTGCCCTCGGGCACCGTCGGGAACGCGATCCCGGTGCCCATCACGCCTTCGTTGAACAGTTCACGCGAGAAATCCATCGTGAGCCTCCCGTCGCCAATAATGATTGGTGTGATTGGAGTTTCGCTCGCAGGAGTTGTCTTGCCTCCGATATCGAAGCCCAGCAGGCCCAGTTCTTTCTTCCAGAAGCCGGTGTTCTCCCAGAGTTTTTCCATCAGTTCGGGCTCGTCCTGCAGAACTTCGAACGCCGCAATGCAGGTTGCGGCAACCGATGGTGGATGTGAAGTCGAAAACAGAAACGGCCGCGCTCGGTGATACAGAAAATCGATCAGGTCACGAGTGCCGCAGACATATCCGCCAAGCGCGCCGATTGCTTTCGATAGTGTTCCCACCTGGATATCGACGCGCCCGTGCATTTTGAAATGGTCGATGGTGCCGCGCCCATTCCGGCCAAGTACACCGGAGGCATGCGCGTCATCTACCATCATGATCGCGCCGTATTTTTCCGCCACATCGCATAATGCGGGCAGCGGTCCGATATCGCCATCCATGGAAAACACGCCGTCGGTAATGAGGAGTTTCTTCCCCGGCTGATCTTTCACGCTCGCCAGTTGTTCTTCCGCGTGCGCTGTGTCTTTGTGGTTGAACACCAGAATCTTGGCCTTGGACAAGCGCGCACCATCAATGATCGAAGCGTGGTTGAGCTGGTCGGAGATGATGAAATCGTCCTTGCCCAACACCGCAGAAACCGTTCCAGCATTGGCCGCGAATCCGGACTGAAAGACCACACATGCTTCCACGCTCTTGAAGCGGGCGATTTTCTCCTCCAGCTCCATATGAATCTTCATGGTGCCTGCAATAGTTCTCACCGCGCCTGATCCGACGCCATATCTGCGGGTCGCCTCGAGGGCGGCTTCGCGCAGTTTGGGATGCGTAGTCAGCCCCAGGTAATTGTTCGAGGCCAGATTGATGACCTTCTTGCCATCGAAGGTGCAGACCGGGGCCTGCTCGTCCTCGAGCACACGCAATCGAAAATGCGTGCCCTTGGCTTTAAGCTCGTTAATTTGGTCAGTCAGATAGGAGAGCGGATTAACACGAGTAGTAGCGGTTGCCATGCGATCTCCAGGAGCACAAATAGCGCTCGGGTGCGCAGCATCAGTTTAATACTTGAGCTGCGGGGCATGGAAACCCGATGGCCGCAAGCCGAGCTCAGCGGGCCGATCCAGGAGAATGACTATTCTTTTTCTCTCTCTTTTACCTCCAGCGGTTGAGAAAGGCTAAAGGTCAGAGCGGATTCGGCAGGCATCACGATATCCTTGTTGCCCGTAAATGCCGCTCCAGCACCACCCGCGCCCGCGCCCGCTGCAGCTCCAATGGCAGCACCTTTGCCGCCGCCAGCCAGACCGCCAATCAGCGCGCCCAAGCCCGCGCCTCCGCCTGCCAGTACCGCCGTACGCTTGCCCTTGCCTTTTTCAGTTTGCGAAACTGCCGCAGTCTGAATCTGGCGCTCGGTGCCATTAATAGTGATCGAGACCAACTGCAACTGCAGCGATGCGCCGCCCTTAAAGCGTCCCAGAGGTTTCGCATCTACTACCGTGCCCCTGGCAGCCGCACCGGCTGGAATCACGGTCTTGCCATCCACCTGCACGGCATCTGCCAGGCTGGCGGAGAAGCTTTGCCCCGGTTGACTGATTTTCGAGCCCACGGCCTCGCCCAACCGCACGGTCAAACTTGTGCCTGCCGGAACCGTCACCGTTTCCACGCGCGGTTTTTTGGGCTCTTCAGCTTTCACGGCTGGAGCCGGAGTCGCGGCCGGAGTGTTTGCCGCGTTTTGATCAGCCGATTGATCGGTTTTCTTACTGCAGCCAAGAACTGTCAGAGATAGATAAACTGCCAAAGCGAATGCTGCCAAACGCGTTTGCATAAGTACCTCCGTCGGGATGCATTATCAGGAAATAGGGTCAGCGTAACAATTCTAATCGACCCTCGGTGTTAACGAAGCAGTGGCTGTCCCGGATCCCTGGCACAGAGCATGCTTCGCCTACCATTACGCCTTACTGCCGGGCACGACCGCTGGCATTGGCTGGGACGCGGCTGGCTCTTGCGGAACTGCAGACGTCTCCGCAGCAGGAGAACCGGCCACCGAATTTGCCGCCGCAGCCACTGTTGCTTCCTTCTTATCCAGAAATTTTGCGCTGTTCAGCAGTGGACGACCTAAAGAAGCGTTGTAACCAGTCCAGGGCCCATCCAGACCAACTTCACGTTCGAAGTGCGACCGCATCGCTTCCATCTTGGAATCGAGGTCATCCAGATAATGCAGCATTAAAGCCTCGGGGAACATTGGCAACTTGGGCGAACCGAATTCGTACTCCCCATGATGACTGATGATGATGTGCTCCACTAAGGTCTTTAGTTCTTCCGGAAAATCGGGCACTTCAGCGAGCTTGGCTTGCAGCATCTCCAACTCGATGACCATGTGCCCCAGCAGCTGGCCGCGGGTGGTGTAAGAAAACGAGCGATTGTACGTGAGTTCGTGAATTTTACCTATATCGTGCAGAAATGCGCCCGTGAGCAGCAAGTCGCGATTGATCTGGGGATAGTTGCGGCAAATCAGATCGCAAGACCGAAACAGCGAAACTACATGGTCGAGCAAGCCGCCAATATAGGCGTGATGCAGAGACTTGGCCGCCGGAGCATTGCGGTACGCTTCCGCGATCTCTGGGTCAGCCATGAAGGCCTCAACTAAGGCCTTCAGTTGCTGATTCTGGAATGTCGCCACGAACTCGGCGAGTGTTCGCCAAAGCTCTCCGATATCCTTGGCTGTTTTTGGAAGATAATCAGAAAAATCAATCTCAGCATCGTTCAGCTTGCGGAGCTTGTGAATGGTTAGCTGAAACCGGTTCTTGTATTTGTTCAGCAAGCCTTTGGCTTTGATGAAGTCTTCCTGCTCGAAAGCATCGATCGCAGTCTCGACGTTGTCCCACATCTTAGCTTCGATTTGGCCGGTGCGATCCCCGATCGTCAAAGCCAGATACGGCTCGCCTGTCTTCTTCGGTTTGACCTGCTTGGAAATGACCACGAAGGTGGAAGTGATCACCTTGTTTTCATGATGGCAACAATCGGCTAAAAAGAATTCCTTCATGGAAACCCGGCTGACCGTCGGGACACACTCAATCCCATTAAGCTGAGCCAAGCTTAAACTAAAACAGGCCTAACTTCTTCTTCTTTTTTAACGGCTTAGACTTCTCGTCTTTGCTGGCGGTTTCGACTGGCTTGGTCTGGTTGGGGCTGGCGCCGCTGTCAACATACTCCGGTTTGATATCGATGAACGCATCCTCGCGCAGTTTGGTGAGGTAGTCGCGCAAGGCGGGTTGCAGCTTTTCCATATAGACCGCGTCCTGAATGCGCGGTTCGATCTTATCGAGAGGTGGCACGCCAGCTTCAGTGTGGTCAGTGGCTTTCAGAATAATGAATCCCTGTTTAGTTCGAATGACGTCAGAGATATCGCCCACCTTCATAGCGAATGTCTTATCTTCAATTTCCTTGGCCAGAACTCCACGCTTGAAATAACCCAGGTCGCCGCCTTGGGCTGCGCTCGGCCCGTCGGAACTTTTCTTGGCAACATCTTCGAACTTCGCACCCTTCTTGATTTCTTCCAAAAGGGCGTTGGCTTTGTCCTGCGCCGACTGAACGATCTGCGCCTCGTCCCTCGTATCCTTTGGCTTCTTGTCAGTTGAGATCAGGATCTCGCTTAGCCGCATCTGTTCCGGCTGGTCCAGCTCATTCTTGTGCTCGTCATAAAACTTCTGCTCGTCGTCTTTGCCGATCACAAGGCGCGATCCCACTTCCTTGCCAATCACCTGCTGGGTGATGATCTGGTTGCGCATGTTTTGTTTGAAGTCTTCAAAAGAGACTCCCTGGGCCTGGGCAGCTTTCTCCAATTCTTCCATGCTGTCCAGGTTCATGTTCTTGCGCATCTGGTCCAGCTTTTTGATGAGCTCGGTATCAGCGGTAATCCCCAGCTCTTTGCCCTTTTGCAACAGAAGTTGCTGATCGATCAGGTCCCGCAGCACGTCCTTATCGCGCTCAGCCACGATTTTGTCGGCGTTGACCGGGTCCTGCTCCTGCGCCTCCTTTCTCAACTCCTCTTTGCTGCGCAGGAATTCACTCCGCGTGATGATCTGGTTGTTTACCCGCGCAACAATCTCCTCCACGACCTGATCGGCAGCCATGCAGGTTAAGGCGGTCAGGAGCAACGACAGCACCGCAAACAAGAGTCTTCGCATAGAAAGTTTGTGGCCGTACCGCAGCCCGGAGAATGCAGGAGTGAGGATGACGACCTTGCAAAATTGTAACTCGTGGCGGCGTTAGCGGCCAATCTGCCGGTTCGACCTTACCCTTCTCCTCGCTTGTTCTTGATGCCTCTACACGCCTGCTATGATGCCGCTGAGGGGGGGCCGGGACTTGAACCAGAGTGTGATTGTTGCCTTCATAATGATTCTCATGGCAGTTTTGAGCGTTCGAGCTAAAGCAGAGAAACAAGCCAAGATACCTGATCTGGCCCAATTGCAGAAGATGACGGCCAGGTTTGTGCCTACGCCGATTCGCGTGGATACATCGAAACTTTCCTCAGGTGATCAGCAGGCTTTGGTGAAGCTGATTGAAGCCTCCCGCATCCTGAATGAGATCTTCATGGCACAGTTGTGGTCAGGAAATCTGGCTCTATACGCGCAGCTGCAAAGGGACGCCACTCCACTGGGCAAAGCGCGCCTGCACTACTTCTGGATCAATAAGGGCCCGTGGTCCGATATTGACGAATATAAGGCCTTCCTCCCCGGCGTCCCTGCGCGCAAACCTCCCGGGGCTAATTTCTACCCCGAAAACATGCCAAGACAAGTGTTTGAGCAATGGGTGGCCCAACTGCCCGCCGGAGATCAAGAACAAGCAAAAAGCTTCTTTACCGTGATTCACACCCGAGGCACGTTGGCGCCGGCAGTCAACACGCTTTTTTCCGAGCCCTACAGCCAGGAATACGCGGACGATCTAAGGCGTTCGGCTGATCTGCTGCGCGAAGCCGCTTCACTCACCGACAACGATTCGCTCAAGAAGTTCCTGAACCTCCGGGCAGACGCGTTCCTTTCGAACGACTACTACGAAAGCGACGTTGCGTGGATGGATCTGGATGCGCCTCTCGACATAACGATTGGTCCGTACGAAACCTACAGTGACGAGCTTTTTGGCTACAAGGCAGCATTCGAATCCTACGTAAACTTGCGGGATGAGCAAGAGACGGCCAAGGTTTCGGCTTTCAGCCAGCATTTGCAGGAAATCGAAAACAACCTGCCCATCGATGCTCCATATCGCAATCCCAAACTTGGAGCGGTCGCGGCTATTCGCGTGGTGGATGAAATTCTGAGCGCGGGCGATGGCGCCCACGGCGTGCAATCCGCAGCCTACAACTTGCCCAACGACCATCGTGTTCTGCAGCAAAAGGGCGCTAAGCGTGTGTTGCTCAAGAATGTCCAGGAAGCCAAGTTTCGCAGCGTGCTCCTGCCGATTGCCCGCCGTATGCTCACGCAGGAGGCGATGGTGGATGTCAGCTTCGAGTCATTCTTCACTCACATTATGGCTCACGAACTTATGCACGGCCTCGGCCCGCATCAGATTACAGTTCAGGGTCGCGAGACTACGCCACGTGAGGAGCTGAAAGAGCTTTTCAGCGCGATTGAGGAAGCCAAAGCCGATGTGACCGGCCTTTGGGCCCTGGGCTATCTGATGGATCACGCCAAGGAAATGGGCCTGGAGAAGCCGTTGCCATCCGACGAAGCAGCGCGGCGCCAGCTTTATACCACTTACCTTGCTTCCGCCTTCCGCAGCTTGCGTTTTGGCTTGAATGACGCCCACGGCAAGGGCATGGCAATCCAATTCAACACTTTCCTCGACAAAGGCGCATTCGTTGCGCACTCAAATGGGACATTCTCGGTGGACATGGCGAAGTTCAAAACCGCCATCACCGAACTCGATCATGATCTGCTGACGATTGAGGCCCAAGGCGACTACGCCGGTGCCGCGAAATTGCTAAATGAACTGGGAATAATTCGGCCTGAGTTACGTAAAACGATGGACAAATTGCAGGGCATCCCAACCGATATCGAGCCTGTATTCGTCACCGCCGAAGAGTTGGCACCCAGTGACAATCATCCGCCAAAAGTCGATACTCGGGCGCGAAAGAAGACAATTACACGGTAGTCCTCTGCCGGCTGGCCCATATCTCTTTGAAAGTGCTTGCTTGGAACGAGGCCGTTCAGCTGCCTGCGGCAGAACCGGCAGTATTTCGCTTCAAAGCGAGCGCGGTGACGTCATTATGTGTGGGCGGAACACACATGAACTGTTGCACTCGGTCCAGCACGGAAATACAAAGTTCTTTCGAATCTGCGGCAGTGCTCTCCTGGAAACCTTTTTTTATCGACTCCAAGCCAAGGTCTTCGCCATTGCACTTCGCCTCCACCACCCCGCGCGAAACCAGCAACAAGGAAGCTCCCGGTTGCAAAAAAACAGTTGAGGCATCGCAGGTTGTGTGGGAGAACAAGCCTAGGGGAAGCCCCGTGGCGGGGAGTTCACTTACGCCGGCGCCATCCCGCACCAAGCCGGGCGTGTGGCCGGCATTGAAATACACAACCGTGCCGAGACTTTCGTCGTAACAGCCAACAAAAGCCGGACAGGAGTGCACTCGGCCCGCAGCTTTCAAAATTGTACGGTTAATCTGAAGGCAGACTTCGATCATCGCCTCAGCCGTATTCACATCCTCTTTCGCGAACAACTCGGCGCCAACCGTTCGAAATGTACTTTGCGCTGCGGCCACGATTTCGCGGTTTTCTTCCAGCTTGCCCGCAACGTCCAGCAATCCGAACAGCACCCGGTTCGGGCTCACCCGAATGAAGTCATGGAGATCGCCGCCCATGCGCTGGCCGTAGAAGACAGCTGCGAGATTTGCATCCTGAAGCTGAGGAACCGTAGCCTCAACCGGCTCACGGGGTGGAGGCGGCTTGCGCCGCCCGAAATTTAACAGAGAACGCACTGCCATCGCTGCCGGAAAGTACCACGGAATCCCAAACAGAACAAGCTTGGCTGATACGGCACTCGCGCCAGACCAGCCGAAAGCCGAGGTGGCTAGTCGTACTTGCTCATAAGATATTTGCCGACTTCGACTTCCAAGTCCGCGTAACTGGAGTGAAGGATCTCGCGCAGCGCGGCCTCGGTCGAACTCCCCTGCCCTAGTCTCTCCAGAATCCGCTGCACGTCGCTCACGCCATACGTCTCGCTGATGTACTGGGCGGCTGCGAGCGATTCCGCATAAGCTAGGTTTGCTTGCGCCGAGGAAAGGTGTGCGAAGCTGCCTTCTAGCGCATTGAGCGGAATCTCCTGCTGCGCTTTGTAAAGTTCCGCCAGGCGGCTGCCGTAAGTGAGCGGTTTAGGCTCGACAAATTGCGCGATTCCCTCATTCAACCACTGCGGGCATCGTCCAATCGACAATTGATTGATAAACGAATGCGCGAGTTCGTGTTTGAGAACTCGCGCCAACTCGGGCGTAACTGAGGTTACGCCTTGCACCGGAATGCGCAGCTTGCCATCATTGATGGCCCCGCTCCAGGCAGGCGCCTGCGTAACATCAAAAAATGTTTGCTTTGTGTAGAGCACCACCGGAATGTTGTTGCGCGGCGAGATGCCCAGTTCGCGGACAAGGTCGTCGTATTCTGAATCAAGTGTGGCCAGCAATTGGTTTCGCAATGATTCTGACGTTTGCTCGCCCTCGTAATGCAATGTGAAGTGGCTGCTTTCGCTCTCAGAGTAATTTGCCTGCACGCTCGCATCGCGCTCGGCCTTTGCCAGATAATTTTGCACCATTGAATCTGGGCGAAGTTCCAGGGATCGCTTCCAGGTACGAATGGCCTCCTGATCGCGATCGGCAGAATATTGAACGTAACCGAGGACTGTAAGGCTGTCGGCGGAATTCGGCGCGGCACGAACTGCCCGCTCGGCGTAGGGCAGGGCTTCGGAGGCATGTCCGGTTTTGGCTAATAAAACGGCATAGTAGTTGAGGGCGCTCGGGTTCTCGCCATCAAAGCGCAATGCGGCTTCCAGGTAAGGCCGGGCCTTGACAAGATTTCCGTGGTCGAACTCATACTTGCCCGCATTGAAGTACGCCGACGCGGCCACTGAGGCATTGCCAGATTGCTCCAACCGGGACAGTTCTTGCTCATCAACCTGGCCATCATGAACAATTTTTTCCGCCAGCGTCGAATCCTGATTGCTGGTATCTGAAAGCACGAACATCGGCAGATCGTGACTATCGTGTGCGCCCACTGCGGCCGGAGACGCGCCCCCTGCTTCCACGCGCTCCACCAGCGACTTGGGAATCGAATAGCTGTCGTCGCCGATCTCATATTCGATTCGAGTGCCCTCCTCACGGACATGTTCCGCCCAGATTGTGCGCCCATTCTTAAGGTGGATCACGTCGGCGGATAGGCTGCTGGAAGCAAGCCCTATCAACGCGGATAATAAGAGCAGGGTAGCAGTCAGACGCATTCAGGCGAATTCTAGAAGGCAGGGAGCTGTAAGCGTAGGTGACTGAGGTAATTCCACGACGTCGCGAAATAAGGGCATTGGCTTTAGGTCTGTTACTGGCACTGGCGTCCCTTGCGGGGTTTAGTCAGGAGAAGCCTGTAGAAACAGGCAGCCAGTCGATTCGAGTGCTCGGCAAGACGCCACCCGTACGCCTGAACACCGCCGAGGCCCTTTTCCTGCAACTTGAGAATATCGGCCTTGATCCAGAGCGTGTCTATCGCGTGCGCGATGTTTCCCTTGATCGCGCCGCCTTTCACATCACGCTCGATGACGGTGTGATCGGATTCACCTCTGCCGTGGCGGGACAGGTAACCGGTGCCTACTTCCAGGGAGAAGGCGAGATTCTCTTGACCCCGCCCAATCAGGTCGAACGCAGCTCGATGATGTTGCAAACCGGGGCGGCCATTCTGGAAGAAAGGTTCGACAGCGGCTACTTCCGCTTTAACGACGATACCTTCGCCGAGATCCAGCCGCTGCTTACGGCCGCCGAAAACTCGCATGAGTTTGCCTCACGATGGGACAGCGCCGCTCGTCGTCTCGCACAAGCCGATGCGCTACGGCTGTTCATGACATTTTCCAGAGTTCTCCCGCTCGCCGGTCAAACTCAACCATCAACAATCGTATCGCTTCCGGCCAACCCTGATGATCGTTTCTTGCATGCTCGCTTGCAGGGGGAAAGCAAGGGAACTTTTGACGTCTACTTTGACTCGACGTCCCCGGAGCAGGTCTTGGCAGCTCAGCCGCGAACCGTCGACGGAACCGACTATTACGATGTTTGGACCTCGTTTTCATTCCTTCCCAAAACCACCCGCGTCGCAAACTCGACCGGGTCTCCCTTGGAAGAAGGCCGCGTAGATCCGCTTGAAATCGTCTCTTGCAAATTAAAGACAGCAGTCACTCCTCCCACTACCATCGAGGCTGACGCCGTGCTGGATTTGCGAGTTCATCAGGCCGGTCAGCGCGCCGTGCTTTTCGAGCTGGCCCGAACTCTGGTCATTAAGAAAGTGGAAGCTGATGGGCAGGCGGTTGAGTTTATTCACAATCCTTCGATCGAAGGAACTCAACTCGCGCGCCGCGGCAACGACATCGTCGCGGTAGTGCTTCCAGAGCCGACCCGCGTCGGCCAATCCATCAAGCTGCACTTTGTCTACAGTGGTGAAGTCTTGTCCGAAGCGGGTCCCGGCTTGCTGTACGTCGGCGCTCGTGGAACCTGGTATCCGAATCGTGGCATCGCCATGACCAACTTCGATCTGGAATTCCGTTACCCGCCCGGTTGGACCTTGGTCGCAACCGGCAAGCGCATGGATTCTGTGCCTGATTCCCATCCGGCAGCGGTTGCTGAGAGTTCTGGCGAACAGGTTAGCCGCTGGATTTCCGAGCGCCCCATTCCGTTCGCGGGCTTTAACCTTGGTAGGTATCGGCGGGCTGTAGTGCAAGTCGGAGGTGTGACGGTCGAAGCGTATGGAACTGCTGCTGTCGAACGGGGTTTTCCGCAGCCTGAGAACCGGGAAATTGTCGGTGGTTTATCACCGGGCATCCGCGGGTCGACGCCGCCATTGGCCATTACACCACCCCCGCCATCTCCCGCGCGAAACGTGGAAATGGTAGCCGGAGCTGCGGCGCGTGCGATCGAATTCTATTCTCTTCGCTTTGGCCCCTATCCTTTCCACCAATTCGCACTGACCCAGATGCCGGGGGACCTGAGCCAGGGTTGGCCGGGGCTCGTATTTCTTTCCAGTTTTTCTTTCCTGAACTCGGAACAAAAATCGGCTTTGCACATGGATTCGGTGGAAAAGGTATTGATTGGCCAGGTAATCGCTCATGAGACCGCTCACCAGTGGTGGGGGGATCTTGTGACGTGGAATGATTATCGGGACCAGTGGATCTCCGAGGGCCTGGCCAATTACAGCTCCATGATGCTGCTCGAGTCGACTGCGCCGCACGACTTCCACGCCGCCATGAGCAAGTACCGCGACGATCTTCTGCAGAAAAGCAAATCCGGTGCCGTGCTAATGGAGGACGGTCCAGTAACCTTGGGCAACCGGCTCTCCTGTTCTCGATTTCCTCAAGGATACGAGGCCATCAGTTACGGACGTGGCACCTGGCTCTTTCACATGCTGCGAACCATGATGCGCGATGGCGAAACGCCCCACGAAAGGCGAAATGCCGCAACCGACAGCGAAAATGAACCTTTCATTCGCGCCCTGCGCCACATCAGGGAACGCTACGCCGGGAAGCCAATGAGTACCCGCGAAATGCTGCAAATTTTTCAGGAAGAGTTCCCCCGCTCATTATGGTATGAGGGCCACAGCTCGCTCGACTGGTTCTATGAAGGATGGGTGAATGGAACTGCTATCCCACGCTTTGAGCTTCACGGCATGAAGTACGTTGACAAGGAAACGACAACGCTCGTTACAGGGACAATTCTGCAGAAAGAAGCGCCGAACGATTTGGTTACTCCGGTGCCCTTATACGCGTTACGAGGCGGAAAGCTGGTATTTCTGAGGCGTGTTTTCGCAGACGGCCCCGAAACGGTGTTCCACATCAGCGCTCCGGCTGGGACAAGAAAGATCGTGGTGGATCCCAATCAAACGTTACTGGCAAGGGCTCGCTAACATCCGCTCTGTTGCTTCGCAGTTTTGCAATTTAAGATGAGATGTCAGTGCCCAGTGCCTACATCCTCGGAATCGAGACTTCCTGCGACGAGACCGCAGCCGCCGTGGTGCGCTCTGGCGAGCAGGTAGTTTCCAATGTCGTCTTCTCGCAGATTGCCACCCACCAGCCTTACGGTGGCGTGGTGCCTGAGCTTGCCTCGCGCGAACATTTGCGAGCCATTGTCCCCGTCGTCCGCAAAGCTCTGGCTGACGCCGGGCAAAGTTACGGGTCGGTGGACGCTTTGGCCGTGACCCAGGGGCCCGGCCTGGCCGGCGCGTTGCTTGTCGGAATCAGCTATGCCAAGGCCCTGGCGTTTGCCCTTGATAAGCCGCTCATCGCCGTGAACCATCTGGAAGGGCACATTCACGCTGTATTGCTGGAAGAAAGGCAGAAAGGAAATCACGAGCTGAATTTCCCGGTGCTCGCTTTGGTCGTCTCGGGCGGACACACCCATCTTTATTTGGCAAAGCGAAACGAAGAAAGCTGGTCGTACCGGAACGTCGGCCACACTCGCGACGACGCCGCCGGAGAAGCCTTCGACAAAGTCGCCAAGCTGTTGGGACTCGGATATCCGGGGGGACCGATCATCGACAAACTCTCAGTTTACGGAAACCCAAGAGCTGTCAGCTTTCCGCCTTCGCAGATCAAGCACCCCGACCGCAAAGACAGGGCAGAGTCGAGGGACCCGAATTCCCGCTTCGATTTTTCATACAGCGGGATCAAGACCGCAGTGCTGCGTTACGTGGAAACCCACAATCTGCAGAGCTCCATCGAAACGCGACGGCGGAGTTTACTGGCAATCGCCCAGCCGAAGCTCGACGACTACCTTGCAAATTGCGACCGCCTAACCCTCGATCTGGTTGCCTCGTTCCAGCGGGCCATGGTGGAAGATCTGGTTCGGAAGACTTTAGCGGCGGCTCGTGCCTACGGTGTGGCCACTCTGTTTGTCACAGGCGGCGTGGCTGCCAACAATGAGTTGCGCCAACGATTCGAGAAAGACGCAGCAATGGAAGGCTTGCCCGTGTATTTTCCTTCACGCCCGCTTTCAACCGACAATGCCGCCATGATTGCGGCCGCAGCTTTTCCCAAGCTCCTAACCCGCGATTTTGCTCCTTTGGACTTTTCCGCGGAGGCAGGAATGGCGCTTACGTAGTCGGCATTCAGTGCTCGGCATTGAGTCCGCAGTTCGCTTGGATATGAGAATCTTCAGCTAGCGGCAGAAGCAAGAACCTTCACTCCGGAGATAGCTGAGTACCGACGCTGAACGCTGAAACCTTTATTTGCCCGACGCCTTTACCTTGACTTTTGAACCGGGAAGCGACTGCAGCGCCTTTGCCAACTGGGTCTCAATATCGATGTCCTTGAAAATGGTGAAATCTGCGCGTTTTTCGGTTCGGTCGAACCCGCTCTGTTTTCCGGCAACGATAACGATCGGAATGTTCGCTGTCTCCGGTCGCTGTTTCAGGGCGGTGATCAGTTCACTGCCGCTCATTTTCGGCATCTGCATGTCGGTAATAATCAATTCTGGACGAAGTCGTTGCAGAATCTCGAGGGCTTCGCAGCCGTTCGTGGCGGACTCCACCGTAAAGCCGCGCTCTTCCAAGAAGCGGCAGACGGTATGCCGGATCAGCATAGAGTCATCTACGACCAGGGCAATCAAAAGATATAGCTCTTTCCGCCAGCCCCCCAACTGAGCCGGCAAGACAGAACAAATATCCTACAGTTGTAGCAAGGAGGGGAACGTTACTATTGTCACGTCGTTTCGCAGGGGTCGGCTTCTCACGGTTTTGAGTTACCTTGCTGCCGCGGGCGAGATGCTCCCCTCAAGACTCATTGTTCAGCTTGGTTTCTTCGATGTTCATGTCCTTGAATTCGCTGGATTCGAAGATGTCCCCGCACTCCAGGCATTCAACGAATTCAGCATCTTCATCGCGGGACACGATCTGTACGCGAGGGTGCTTACACTGATTCATTTGACTTCTCTTCTCGGGGGGCTGCGACGGCGGGATTGGTGTCATAAAACCGGGACGCGCACGCTTGGTCGCATCTTGGCCTACGTGAAATGCTGGAAATTGGCGGTATTTTAGCCTCACCGGTGGTCTTGTCAAGTCCCTTGAGCAGCAATATTTGCCGTCACTCTGGACGCTTCTCGATTTAATCGACGGCAAATGCCCATCTATCAAAGGGTCGTAACCCATTAAGAATCAGAGCGCTTACGGCTCGCGAGCTTAGTGCAATAGCTCTTTCCTGGCCCAGGTCAACCGCTCACCACCGGAGAACGCTAGAATATTCAATAGGTCGAGGCCGAGTTCCGGGTTCCCGCGGGAGTTCTAACATGACCACCACTGTGCCCCCAGTTTCCAGCAGTGATCTGAATGAGAAATCCGCTCGCGGTCGACGCACTCCGCCGAACGGTGTGAAGCTGCCTGTCTACATGGATAACCATGCCACGACGCCCGTCGATCCCCGGGTTCTTGAGGCGATGCTGCCCTATTTTACGGAGAAGTTCGGCAATGCGGCCAGCCGCAGCCATTCCTTCGGATGGGCCGCCGACGCCGCAGTTGAGACTGCGCGAGCGCAGGTGGCGAAGCTGGTGGGTGCGAACGCTGACGAGATCGTTTTTACGTCCGGTGCAACCGAGAGCGACAACCTGGCAATCAAGGGTGTGGCTGAGGTGAACAGGAAAGCGGGTAACCACATCATCACCGCTGTCACTGAGCACAAAGCCGTGCTCGACAGTTGCAAGCACCTGGAGAAATACGGATATTGTGTTACCTACCTCCCAGTAGGTAAAGACGGTCTAGTCGACCTGGAAGATCTCAGGCGCGCCATCACCGAGAAAACCATTTTGGTAACCATGATGGCGGCCAATAACGAAATCGGGGTTCTGCAGCCGATTGCCGAAATCGGCAGGATCTGTCGCGAGCGTGGCGTGATCTTCCACACCGATGCCGCCCAAGCAGTTGCCAAGATTCCCCTGGACGTGAAGAAGCAGAACATCGATCTCATGTCCATTGCCGCTCACAAGATGTATGGACCGAAAGGTGTGGGAGCTCTCTACGTTCGCCGCAAAGACTCGCCGGTTCGGCTTTCCGCCATTATCGACGGCGGCGGTCATGAGCACGGCATGCGTTCAGGCACCCTGAATGTCCCTGGAATAGTGGGGTTAGGCAAAGCCTGTGCGATCGCTTCAGAGGGGATGCCAAAGGAAGCCTGCCACTTGGCCGGTTTTCGCAATCGGCTTCGCGACAAAATCATGAGTAGTCTCGACGGGGTGTACATCAACGGCTCCATGGAGCATCGCTTGCCTGGAAACCTCAACCTCAGTTTTGCTCGTGTCGATGGCGAGTCGCTCTTAACCGGTCTGGAAGATATCGCTGTTTCCAGCGGGGCGGCATGCACCTCCGCGAAGCTCGAACCGTCATACGTACTAAAGGCTTTAGGCTGCGAGGATGAGCTGGCGACGAGCTCAATTCGCTTCGGCCTCGGCCGCTTCAACACCGAAGCTGAAGTCGATTACGCTGCCGATCGCGTCATCGAAATCGTGCGTCAGCTCCGCGAAATCTCGTCTTTGTGAAGTGGATGGCGGACACTCCTTGTCCGCCAAATCTCATTGAGGAATAGAACTAAGAAACAGTGGTCGGAGGTGTCCCCCCGTCCTACCCCACCGTCGCCGGGATTGCTTCTTCCACGCCCGCTTCACGCAGGAATTTCGCTGCTTCCTCTGGCGGCGTGGGGTTGATGTAGAACCCTGTGCCCCACTCGAATCCTGCTGTCTTGGTCAGCTTGGGCATGAACTCGATGTGCCAGTGGTAGTGATCATTAGTCGGGTCCTGCACCGGCGAGGTGTGAATCACCAGGTTGTAAGGAGGATTGTCCAGCACTCGGTCAGCTCGAGTGAGCAGGTTCTTCAGTGCTTTCGCCAGGTTCTCGAACATGTGCGAAGAGGAATTCTCGAAAGCCGACTCGTGCTGTTTGGGTAAAATCCAGGTCTCAAACGGAAAACGCGGCGCATAAGGGGCTAGCGTGAGGAAGTCCTCGTTCTCGGCAACTACGCGAATCCCCGACTCCACCTCCTGGCGGATAATGTCGCAAAAAACGCAGCGTTCTTTGTAGATGTAGTACTGCTTGGCGCCTTCGATTTCCTCTGCCAGGTAGATCGGCAGCATCGGCAGCGCGATCAATTGCGAGTGCGCATGTTCGAGCGATGCGCCTGCCGCTTCGCCGTGATTCTTGAAAATCAGGATGAACTTAAAACGCCGATCCTTCTTCAGATCCAGAATGCGGTCTCGGAAGGTCCACAACACATCTTCAATTCGCTTGGGGGCCAGCGTCGCTAACGTCGCATTGTGATCAGGGGTCTCAATGATGACCTCGTGCGCCCCGATTCCGTTCATGCGGTCGAACATGCCTTCCGCCTGGCGGTTCAGGCTTCCCTCAATGCCCAACGCGGGGAATTTGTTAGGGACCACCCGCACCGTCCAACCCGGCGTGTCACGCTGCGGCGGGGGTCCGCCATTTGGATTGGGCCGATAGGCTTGAATTTCCGGAGGTGTCTTGTTCTCGTTACCGTAACAGAACGGACAAAAGCCCCCTTTAATCTTGACGGCATCACGGGCAAAATCAGTGGGCCTTTTGGCCCGGTCGGTGGAGATGATCACCCACCGGCCTACGATGGGATCTTTTCTAAGCTCGGGCAATGACTAAAATCCTTTCAATAAATAGGGCTAGAAACGAAATTTTTATTTTACTCCACAGGGAAGGCATTCTGAAATAACTCGAACCACGGCTGGCTGGAGTGCGATTCATGATACACGGAAACCACATCGAAGCGCCATTGGCACGGAAGTGCCACGTGGCGCAAGTAATCCCGGGCGACAGCCGCAAGTGCGCGCTGTTTGTCGCGATCCACGGCTGCTTCGGCGGGCTTTATGTCTCGAGTGGTGCGCGTTTTTACTTCGATGAAGCACAGTACGTCTTTGTTCCAGCCTATGAGGTCGATCTCGCCGCGATGATGCGGTGAGCGGAAATTGCGCGCCACCATTACATAACCGCGGCGGCGTAGATAGAAGTACGCGTCTTCTTCGCCCCGTTGGCCGGTCCGCTGATGCGCTGGGCGTTTGTCAGTTGGAAGTGTTTTCTCGGCCAACCAATCCAGTGTTCGGATCGCTGCGTGGGTGAGTCGGCCGGAAAGCATAGGCCCTGCGCGAGTGCCATCGTAAATGCCGGGAGCGATCCTCGGATGTGACTGTTGTCACCTCATGATCCTGTGAAGTACGAGCACCCCCGCCCAGGCGAAGCACCATATACACATGCCAAATCAACAATGCCTCACGGCATCTCGCCGCATTCTTTAGCTTGGACGGGCGTAATTGCGACACTCTCCGATGATCGCGTTCCAGCTCGCATATGACCAGCGCCACTCCGCCAAGCGCGATAACCCCGCCCAGCAGCGAGAGCATTCTCGGCACTTCGTGCAGCCAGATCCACGCAATCCCAATGGCAAGCACCGGAATGATATAGAGCAGCGTGCTGATGCGGCCAGCCGGACCATGCGACAAAACGTAAGCCCACGCCACGTATGCCAGAGCTCCAGGAAAGATTCCCAGGTAAATCACAGCCAGCGTGGCCGTCGCCGGTGCATTTCGCAAGACCTGGAACAGCCCACCACCGAACGGCAACATGAGCAACGTCCCTGACCAAATGGAATAGGCCGTAAACTCTAGCGCGCTATACCTTCCGAGAAAATGTTTCTGTTGAACCATGTACACGGCTGACGTAATTGCGGCCGCGAGAATGATGAGTGCTTGCGGTGAAAGGTGAATGCCCTGTCCCTCACCGCTGGCAATGAGCGCCACGCCCGCAAAACTCAAAAGTATGCCCGCCCAAGCTACCCGTGAGATCCTCTCGTGAAGCGCCACGCCCGCCAACAAAGCCGTCCAGATCGGTACCGAAGCGATCAGCAGGCTGGCCGCACCGGCGCTGACGCGGGTCTCGCCGTAGTTCAGTGCGAGATTGTAAAACGTTATTCCGATAATGCCGCAGAGCGTAAGTCCCGGAACGTCCGGCAATTCAGGACGCCGAAAGTGCGCAATCCCGGCATATATGGCCAGCGTGAGCGAAGCCACAATGAAACGCAGCACCGCTAATTGCCCGGGAGAGTATGCACGCAGGCCGGCGCGAATTCCGGCGAAGGCCGAGGCCCACAGCACCAGGGTGGCAGCCAGGGCCAGTACCGCACGAGTTGTAAATTGCCGCGTCAATGTTCACCAGAACGCAACGGTTACGCCTCTTTGCCCACAATCGAAATCGCCTCTTCCAGCGCGTCCATCGCCACGTCCGCTTCGTCTTTGGTCACTATCAAAGGTGGCGCGATGCGAATAGTGCTCGGGCCACAACCGAGGAACAGAACCCCTCGTTCAAAAGCGGATTGAACGATGCGGTCACGCTCAGCGGCGGCGTACTCTTTCGTCTTCTGGTCCTTCACGATTTCGACGCCGATCATCAAGCCACGTCCGCGCACGTCACCGACCAGCTTGTGTCTGCTCGGCCAGTTCACCATTCGCTTCATCATGTGGTTGCCGACTTCAGTGGCATTTCCCAGTAGCCCCTCGCGCTCGATCACATCGAGTGTGGCCAAGGCGGCCGCAATGCACACCGGATTTCCGCCGAAGGTCGAAGCATGCGATCCCGGAACCCAGTCCATAATCTCGGCTTTGGTGACTGTTACGCCGAGCGGCATGCCCGAGGCAATGCCCTTGGCGACACAAACCATGTCTGGCTGTACTCCAGTATGTTCTACAGCCCACCATTTTCCTGTGCGTCCGACACCGCTTTGCACCTCGTCCACCACCAGGAGGATCCCGTGGCGATCGCAAATCTGCCGCAGTTCCTGCATGAATACCGTCGGCGCGATCACGTACCCTCCCTCGCCCTGGACGGGCTCGACAAAGATGGCCGCGACCTCCTCTGGCGGAAGGTTGGTTCGAAAAAGTTTGTCCTCAATGAACCGAGCGCAGCTCAGCGAATACGCTTCGGGATCCTGGCCCCCGGCATCACGATAGACATCGGGATAGCGGATGTGAGTCACGCCAGGAACCAGCGGCGCGAAACGCCGCTTCTGCTGCGGCTTGGAAGCGGTCAGCGACAGCGCGCCCATCGTGCGCCCATGAAACGCTCCGTAAAAGGCAATCACGTGCTGACGCCGGGTGTGGTAGCGTGCCAACTTGAAAGCGCACTCGATCGCCTCAGTCCCGGAATTGCCGTAGTAGATCTTGTGAGGCCCGGGCATGGGCGCAATTTTCGAGATTCGTTCAGCAAGCGCGACCATGTTTTCGTAATAGAAGTCAGTACCCGACATGTGAATCAGCTCGGCCGCCTGCTTTTGAATTGCAGCAACCACCTGTGGATGGCAGTGGCCAGTCGAAGTCACGGCGATACCCGCCGAGAAATCAAAAAACTCGTTGCCGTCAACATCGGTGACAACGATGCCGCGTCCGTGTTTGGCAACCATCGGATAAGAGCGTGTATAGGATGGCGAAATCAGTTTTTCGTCGCCCTTCAGAATGCGCTTCGCATTCGGGCCCGGCAGGACGGTCTTGAGTCTGGGTGCAGTCAATGTGTTGGTCGGCATGGGAACCCTCCAAATTCGGTCGTTGGTCGTTGATCACTGGTCGGCTGCCTCTCGCTCAGAAGCCGGAATTCAGCCGCCGCAGGTTTTCGCAATTAAGGAGGACCGACGACTAGTCGCTACCGAAGAGGTTGGGGCGCAGGCGGGAAGGCAGCACCGCGCGATAGCGGCGTGGACATACAAGAGAGCGCAGCCAGCACACAGGCAGGTGCGAATTGGTGAGCTGATAACGCATCGTCAAACATTCCACTTTCAGTATAGCCCAATGTCAGTAGTTGACGTAACCCCAATCGGCGATGACCGTTAGTTATCGCACGCGATGCCTCGACTCCACTGACTCACTCGCACTCGGGTCCCAACAAATTCGCTAAACAAACGCGCGTCTCGCGAAATCTCGAATCTCACAAGCCGGTTTTTGTGTCTGATACTTTATTCCTGCGGGCACTTCCATGACCTCCGCTCCTCGCGCAAGCCGGTTTGCTGTGCTCTTTGCCTTTGGGCTGGTCTATCTGTTTTGGGGGTCCACTTACCTCGGAATCGACATCGCAGTCGAGCGCATTCCGCCCGCACTCATGTGTGGGGTGCGCTTCCTGATCGCCGGCGCTTTCATGCTGGCGTTTTGCGGTTTGCGTGGAAAGAAAATCATTTACAACCCGATGCAATTGGGCCAGATGAGCGTGGTTGGGGTGCTTTTGCTTCTGGGCGGCAATCTCACGCTCTCATACGCCGAAAAGCACATAGCCTCAGGCTTAGCGGCCCTCATCATCGCGATTACGCCCCTGTGGTTCCTGGTGCTCGATAAACTCTTGCTGGGTGATCACCACATCTCCGCGCACGGTAAAACCGGGTTAGCCCTTGGTGTCGTCGGGTTGGTCGTTCTTCTCTGGCCCCAACTGGTTGCAACCGGTTCCTTCGGACGTATGGAGTTGTGGTCTTCCATCAGCTTGATTGGTGGCTCTTTCAGCTGGGCCTTGGGCTCGGTACTGGCGAAGAAGTGGAAATCTCCCGATGTCGATCCCTTTTCGGCCACGGCCTGGGAGATGGTCGCCGCCGGTTTGGCTAATTTGCTGGTGGCAGTTCTTGCGCAAGACTTCACCCGCGTAGTCTGGACTGCCCGCGGACTGGGCGCGGTTCTCTATCTGATCGTGTGTGGCTCCTGGATCGGCTATACCGCATATATCTGGCTTCTAGGGCATGTTCCTACTTCAAAAGTTTCCACCTACGCTTACGTCAATCCCGTGGTTGCGGTGTTTCTGGGATGGCTGGTGTTGCACGAGCGCATCGACGCTTACGTTGTTGCCGGCAGCGCCATTGTGATTGCTTCCGTGATTCTCGTAACCAGCGCCCAGGTCACGCGGAAAAACAGCGTGGAAGAACTTCCCATGGTGGAGACTACCGGGGACTAGGCGTAAACGATCGCGATACCACCATGCCCTCCTGATTGGTTATGTGACCGACGCCCATGCGCGTAATTGGTCCCAAAATGGCACCTCCGTAATCTTCTTTTAGTAACCATCTCGCCTCATACTCTCATTTAGATATGGGCAGCCTTCCCCAACGTGCACCGCGCGTACATCTTGAGGCCGCTACTCCGGCTGTGCTTCGTTTCCAGGACGGTCAGCGTACCTCAGGCACCCTGCACGTCGTATCTCTCACTGGCGGTCTCCTCTCTCTTTCCAATCCGGTTGTTCAGGGATCGCAGGTTCGATTGATGTTCCTGACCAACACCGGATCGGTTCTGGGTGGGGCAGAAATGTTGCCCCCGCTGACTAGAGACCTGCAGCCCTTCCGGTTCGTCTCTCTCGACGGTGGCGATCGTCGCCGTCTCGGAGCTACCATTCAAGCTTCATTGCAGCGAAGCAATGAGCAGCAATGGATCGAGAAGCTGCGGGCGGCATCGGGTCAGCGAGAGCGCTCCCGCAGGCCGCTCCTTAAAGCCCTGTTCGGAACTGTCGCTCTGGCCGCGTTAGCTTGGGTGAGCGCGAATTACCTCCTCCATTTTCACTTGCTGAAGTAGAGGTGGTAGTGACAACGTCACTTGCCAATACGAGCGACGCTCTGAACACGCGCCTTTGGCCGCGCTATCACGTGTGTCTTCCTGTTCTCGTTTCCGCCGAAGGCGATTCCTCAAAAATAGCCGTACCCGGACTCGCGTGCGAGATCAGCCAGCGCGGCATGGCTCTCTATGGCGGCATTGACCTGCAACTGGGTGATCTGATGGCAGTCGAATTCCAAAACTCGGGTAAGGTCCGAGTTGCCGGCATCATCCGCAGCCGTTCCGGCTTCTGTTTCGGGCTGGAATTTCTCGAGAGGATGACCAGCACCGAAGCTATGTCCGATATGCTGGAGGCGGCCAGCGCCGCCGAGGAACCCGGCAGCTGGAAAGCGTGGTTTGCAAGCCATCGTGGCGATGCTTTTGTCGCTATCGCTACTGCGCTGCTTCTGTTCACCCTGTTTGCGGCGGGCGCGCCATCTCCATATCAAGTGGCTCAACCCAAGACCAATCAGCCCTCGCTCACGCTGTCTGAACAGATGCTTGTCGCTTTGGGCCTTGCCGAAATGCCGCCCGCCCCCGTGGTGCGGGGGAACCCCAATGTTCGAGTCTGGGTCGATCTGCACACCGCCCTTTATCACTGTCCCGGCTCGGAACTATATGGCAAGACGCCGGACGGCAAATTCACTACCCAGCGCGATGCCCAGCTCGATCAGTTTGAGCCTGCAGCCCGCAAAAGCTGCGAATAGTCTCCCAGCGGGGCCTCCTGCCCGCACCGAGCCTTCCCTGATCCCTGGCAAGCTTTTGCACTTCTTGTGCAAAACCCCGCTGACTAGCCGGATACCGCATAGCCCACTCGTGCCATGGCATTAGGTCGCCGGTGCCATTGCCAACCTTTGAGAGCTGCATCATCTTAAGAGTGCGCAAGAGATTTATCCAGGTCAGGTAGGAAATGTTCCAAGATATGCTCAAGCCGGATGACAACGCAATCGGGAGAGTACCTCGTCCCGATAAGCAGCGCCGCCGACTGTCCATCGCAATCGTCCTACTGCTCTGCGCTCTAGTCGTCGTCCTGATCAAAGATCACGAGTACTGGTTTGGCGGCGAGGAAACGACCACGGCTCCCGAGGAGCAGGAGCAGCAGGTTGCGTCCTCTCCTGCTCCGAGCACCCCGGCGGAGGTTCCCGCACCACCTCCCGCGGCTCCGGCGCCCAAACCCGCGAAGCACATTGCCAGTAAGCGTTCCGTGCAACCGTCAAATACCGCAACAGCCGCTTCTACAACTACGACTCCCAGCATTGCACCGGCGCAAGCCGCCGCCAGCAACCCTGCAACCGCTCAAGTACCGCCCAAGCCAGCGTCCAAGCCCAGCGCGCCGAAGATGGGTGAGACGGCTGCCGAGCGGGTGCAGATGGCCTCGATCAAAGCGCCGCTGCCCGCTGAGTACCCTTTGCTCTCCGGACAAATGTCTGTCCAAGGTTCAGTATTGCTGCAGGCACTCATAGGAGCAGACGGTGTGGTTGAGGACCTGCGCGTCCTCAGCGGTCCGACTATCCTGGCTTCTGCCGCGCGCGAAGCCGTCCGTCAATGGAAATTCAAGCCTTATTATGAGAACGGAAAACCGGTTGAGACCCAGGCCAGGGTAACCGTGAACTTCACCATTAACGTATCGAATACCACCGCCAGGAATCAGACCACCTCGGTTACCAGTGAAGGCGCCATTTAGTCTTTAGATTCAAAGTTCACTCTGTTTTTTTCTTCCTGAAATGGGAGTGTGTCAAACTCTGTGACAATCGCACTGTTTTTCCAAACCGCTAACTTGCACGGGCGAATTTTTTGCAATAGGCTGGAAATGTAGCAGCTGTGCCATGGACTTCCCCGCGAAGCAAGCCTCTTTCATTCGCCCCCAGGATCAGCCCGACGTAACCGAGTTGCCCCTGCGCCGCCGCGCACCCCGTATCCTGGTGGTGGACGACAATCCTGACACCATGGTCCTAATGAGGGAATTGCTTGAAACCCGCGGCTACGACGTGCTCACTGTCGCGGACGCCGGCCACGCAGAAATCGAGGTGCGCCGGCAACCTCCTGACTTGATCCTCTCCGACGTCGTCATGCCGGGGAAATCGGGATATGAGCTTTGTCGCGAGCTAAAAGAGGACCCGGCCACTCGCCTGATACCGTTCGTGTTGATTACTGGCCTGAGCGACCGCGAGGACAAACTGCGTGGGATCGAAGCCGGCGCCGATGACTTTCTCAATAAGCCAATTTTTTCCGAAGAGCTCTTCGCCCGAGTCAACTCGCTGCTCAAGCTCAAAGAATTTACCGACGAATTGGAAACCGCCGAGTCCGTCCTTTGCACGCTTGGTTTAAGTGTAGAAAGCCGTGATCCCTACACCGATGGCCACTGCCAGCGATTAGCGGAAAACGCCGGAAATCTTGGCCGCCATCTCGGTTTGGATGAGGATTCGGTTGTGGCTTTGCGGCGTGGTGGTTATCTCCACGATTTGGGCAAGATTGCCGTCCCCGACGAGATCCTGAAAAAGGGAAGCAATCTCACTCCCGAGGAATGGGCCATTATGAAGCAGCATCCCATCACCGGAGAAAATATTTGCCGTCCCCTCAGGTCGCTGCGGCTGGTGCTTCCCATCATTCGCAGTCACCACGAGCATTCCGATGGCAGCGGTTATCCGGATGGCTTGCACAAAAACGAAATCCCGCTGCTTCCCCGGATTCTGCAGGTGGTGGATGTATATGACGCGCTGCGGACCGCCCGCCCCTACAAGCCCGCGCTTCATCACGATCAAGCCGCACTCACCATGCGCCAGGAGGCCCGCTCCGGACTGTGGGATGAGCATCTGGTGATTGAGTTTTTCTCTATGCTGGAGCACCGCCAGGTGGCATAACCTGGCCAGCTCTTGCCGGGCCAGTTTTCATGACGCAGCTTTGAAAGAGGGATTCGGCCACAGCATTCACACCACTTACCAGGGCCTGGATTTTTCTATGCGCTCGTAGTCACGACGGCTCTGCCGATCTTCGCGCGCCGCTTTCTCAAGCGATGACTGAATGGCA
>Ga0187784_10000055_pt1 | contig 67740 bp, 68 predicted proteins | sample 1015_SJ02_MP15_2_FD_132964 | JGI IMG/M metagenome (GOLD analysis project Ga0187784, IMG submission 132964) | Tropical peat soil microbial communities from peatlands in Department of Meta, Colombia - 1015_SJ02_MP15_20_MG | ecosystem: Environmental > Terrestrial > Soil > Wetlands > Peat | place...
TCTGTATTGCTCGACGGACCGCCTCAGTCGTTGTGGCGCTGCCGTGAAGAATTTGCCCCATAGCTCGTCCCTCCGGAGATCGTGATACAATGCACCACGATTCCTCGGGACTAAACACCTAGATCTCCCTATATCAAAGCTGGACTTGCCTCACATATTCGCTCGCTTGAGACGCTACGCGATATCCTTCAAGAACGGTTGGAGCCGGGAGAGGCTAATGGTGCCAATCGAACTCTTCGAGCTTATGAAGGGCTTGACCTACATCCAGAAATTGCACGCGCGGCCACGAAGCTGTTTCGTGATGGACATTATGCGAATGCCGTTGAGGCGGCCGTAAAGGCGCTTAACAACCTTGTTCGACTACGTAGTGGTCTTGAGCTAGACGGCTCGACACTAATGGAACAGGCTTTTAGCTTGAACAAGCCCATACTACAATTCAACGCACTTTCTGATCAATCAGAAAGAGATGAACAGAGGGGTTACATGATGATGTTTGCGGGAGCTGTGGCTGGGCTCCGGAACCCACGCGCTCATAAATTTGTTCAAGACAACGCCGAGCGCGCCCTAGAGTTTATTGCATTTGTAAGCCTTTTGGCGAAGCTGCTTGACGAAACCGAAAGATAGCAGGTCAGTCCGGGCCGGACTGCCATGAGCGATGCTCTAGCTCCGAGAGCCAACCGGACGTGTGCGATTGTGATTCGCACGAATGCGTGAAGTCGCGGTGCGCGGTCTTCTCCCCGTCGCGTTTCCCCGGTATTCGTGTCGCGCGCATGCCGCTTTACGCGTCGTGCGCGGTCCGCCAAAGAGAGGAACGACGCATGGTTCGCAAACTGCTCGCCGCTCTCGCCATCCTGGCACTGGGCATGACGGCCGCCGCGGCGCAAAGCTGCGATGACATCGTCAAGACGCGACAGTCGCTGATGAAGCGCAGCGGCGAAATGGGCAAGGTCGCCAGCTCCATGATCAAGGGGGAAACGCCGTTCGATCTCGCCAAGACCAAGGAGGTCTTTGCCGCCTTTGCCGAGGATGCGAGCAGCATGCCGACACTTTTTCCGGATTGCTCAAAGAACGCCGAGCACTCGAACGCGTCGCCGGCGATCTGGGAGAACCTCGACGACTTCAAGAAGCTGATGGCGAAGTTCGCCACCGATGTGAAGGAGGCGCAGGAAAATACCAAGGACCTCGACGGTTTGAAGGCGAGTCTTGACGCGATCGGCAAGGATTGCCGCGGTTGCCATGAAAGGTTCCGCATCAAGAAGAGTTGACGTGAAATACCTTCATCGTTTCGTCGCGCGCCGCCCGTGACCGATTCGCAAGTCGCATGACCGGCGGCGCGAGGGTGTGGAAAGGCGCGGCGGCTTTCGCCGTGGCGGCCCTGGCTGTTTTTTGGATTGCGACGACACCGGAAACCGTTCCCGCCTCGGCGCTGCCGCCGCACACGCCGGACGTCGCCAACGGCCGCACCATGTTCAATATCGGCGGCTGCGCGTCCTGCCACGCCTTGCCAAACAAGGATCCGGACAAAGTCGATCGCACGCTGCTCGGCGGTGGGCTCGCGCTCAAGTCGCCTTTCGGCACATTCTACGTGCCCAACATCTCGCCCGATCTCCTGGCCGGCATCGGCGCCTGGAGCGAGGCGGATTTCGTCACCGCGCTTTGGCGGGGAACCTCGGCAAGCGGAGAACATCACTTTCCGGCATTTCCCTACACCTCGTATCAACACATGGAACTCGGCGATGTGCGCGACCTCTTTGCCTACATCAGGACGCTGCCGCCGGTGTCCGGGCGGGTGCGCGCGCACGAATTGACGTTTCCGTTCAACATCCGCCGCCTTGTCGGACTGTGGAAGCTCCTCTTCTTCCATGGCGGTCCGTTCACGCCCGACCCGTCGCGATCGGCACAGTGGAATCGCGGCGCCTATCTGGTGAACGGGCCGGGACACTGCGCCGATTGCCACAGCCCACGCAATTTTCTCGGCGCGATCATCGACGGCCAACGCTTTGCCGGTGGCCTGAGCGTGGACGGCAAGGGCTGGGTGCCGAACATCACGCCGGCCGGGCTGCAGCATCCGGGAGAGGGCGAAATCGCCTGGTCGCCGCGGGACATTGCGAGCTTTCTCGACGACGGCATCACGCCGGCCGGCGACTTTGTCGGCGGAGCCATGGTCGAGGTCATTCGCAACACGCGTCTGCTCAGCGCCGAAGACCGCGCTGCCATTGCCGCCTACATCGCCTCATTGCCGCCGCGGCAAGGTCCGAAACCGCCGCCGAAGAAGAATCAGAGCATGTAACGGAACGCCCACCCATGGATCTCGGCAAAGGCATTGCGCTGAAGCTGATCTCGGCGGTGCTGTTCACCGTGATGGCGGCGCTGATCCGCTATCTCGGCGTCGACTATCCGATCGGCCAGGTGATCTTCTTCCGCTCCGCCTTCGCCATTCTGCCGGTGGTGATCGTCTATGCCTGGCGGCGCGAGCTGTTGGCGTCGTTGCGCACCGAGCGCCCGCTCGGCCAGGCCGGCCGCGGCGCGTTGGCGATCCTGGCGATGTTCTGCAATTTCGGCGCGCTGGCGCGGCTGCCCTTAATCGAAGCGAACGCCATCTCGTTCACCGCGCCGCTCATCAGCGTGGCGCTCGCCGCCATGCTGCTCAAGGAGCGCGTGCGCGTCTACCGCTGGTCGGCGGTCACCGTCGGCTTCGTCGGCGTCCTGGTCGTGCTCTCGCCGCGCTTCAGCGGCGCGGAATTGGCGGTCGTGCTCGCCAACGCGACCAGCGTCGCCGGCGTGGTCTATGCGCTGGCCGGCTCGGCCTGCAATGCCGGCGCCGTGATCCAGACCCGCTGGCTGACGCAGAGCGAGACGACCTCCTCGATCGTCTTTTATTTTTCGCTGATCTGCGCTCTCGCTGGCCTTGCGACTTGGCCGTTCGGCTGGGTCAAACCGACCGGCGCCGAGTGGGCGGCGCTGATCAGCATCGGGCTCCTCGGTGGCGCGGCGCATCTGCTGCTGACCGAAAGCTACCGCTACGCCTCGGCCTCGCTGCTGGCGCCGTTCGACTACACATCGATGGTCTGGGCGCTCATCCTCGGCTATGCGTTCTTCGACGAGGTGCCGACGGTGATGATCGTGCTCGGCGCCGCGATCATCGCCGCCGCCGGCCTGTTCGTCATCTGGCGCGAGCGTCAGCTCGCCCTGGCGCGCAACGGCGAGCCGGCCGGCGCGGCGGCCGGCAGCCCGGCTACGACCCTCCGAACGCCTTGAAGGTGATGATGGTGCGGGTGTCCTGGATGCCGGGGATGGTCTGCACCTTTTCGGCGATGAAGTGGCCAATGTCGGTTGCGTGATCGACGTAGAACTTCACCAGGAGGTCGAAATCGCCGGCGGTCGAATAGATTTCCGAGGCGATCTCGGCGTCGGCAAGCCGGTTGGCCACCTCGTAGGACTTGCCGAGCTGGCATTTGATCTGCACGAAGAAGGGAACCATGCGTACCTCCGCGCCCCGAGAATTAGAGCATGATCCGGAAAAGTGGAAACCGGTTTTCCGAAAAGATCATGCTCCACCAAAGGAGACCAGAGCGCAATCGGTTCAAGCTGAAGCGATTGCGTTCTAGGTGCTAAACTAATCCTCATCGGTGTTTATCCGGGTGTTGCCCGCGCGGCAACGGACACACCGTGCCAGCCGGTTTCATCCTAACGGATAAGAGATGCGTCCACGAATCGATCTGCGCCTCAACGCCATCATCGATCCCGCGCGCGCCGGGGGGCACGATCTCGTCGATCTCGCGCGCCGCGTCGCGGCCGGCGGCGCGACGCTGGTGCAGTTGCGCGACAAGAGAAGCGAGACGCGGGCCATTGTCGATGCGGCGCGGGCGATCAAGGCGGCGCTTAAGCCGCTGCATGTACCCTTCGTGGTCAACGATCGCGTCGACGTCGCGCTCGCGGTCGAGGCCGACGGCGCGCATCTCGGGCCCGACGACATGGCGGCCGAGGATGCGCGAGCATTGCTCGGGCCGGAGGCGATCATCGGCCTGTCGATCAAGACGATTGACGAGGCCGAGGCGGCGCCGGTCGAGCTCATCGATTATGCCGGCATCGGCGGCGTCTATGCCACCACATCGAAGGAGCAGAACAGCGCGCCGATCGGTCCCGCCGGGCTGGCGAAGATCATCGACGTGCTCCGCCGCCGCGCGGGGGAACTGCCGCTCTGCGGCATCGCCGGCATCGACGCCGGCAATGCCGGCGCGGTCATCGCCGCCGGCGCCGACGGCATCGCCGTCATTTCGGCGCTGTCGTTGACGCCCGATCCGGCGGCTGCCGCGGTGAGCCTGCGCCGGATCGTCGATGCAATGCTGGCTAAGCGCGGTACATGATGGACGTTGCCGCTACCGAGCGCTGCGCTCATGCTCGCTGGCCGTGGTCTGCGGCGGACCCATGGTGTCGAACCTCGCCTTCTGCTCGTCGCTCAGCGAGGCGTAGAAGGCTTCGAGCTTTGGGCGCACCGTGTTCATCGCCGACACCATCGCCTTGAGCCGCGCCTCGGCCGCGTCGAGTCGCGCCACCGGCGTCTGCGGCATCGCCGTCGGGCACGAAGCCTGCAACTCTTGAGCGGCGCTCTCCGATGCCTGCTTTAAGGCGTTGAAGGCGTCCTGCTGCTGCTCATTCGGCTCGACCACCTGCTCGATGCGCTGGATCGGCAGATTGGCGACGCTTCCCTGCTGCTCGCCGCAAAGCGCGGCGAGATTGCCGCCGGATGGACCCGCGCGGCCGGTTCTGCCCATCGCATCGAACCGCTCCTTCTGCTCGTCGCTTAGCGAGTCGTAGAATTTCTCGAGCGGCGAGCGCACGACCTGCACGGCCGTTATCGTCGCATCCAGCCGCTTCTCGGCGGCATCGAGCCGCCCGACCGGCGTGAGCGGAACGTTTTTCGGACACGATGCGGCGACGGTCTCGCTCGCCTTGGCGAGGGCCGCATTCAGTTCATCGAGCGCCGCGGTCTGGTCGGCCGTCGGATGCAGTGTCCGCCTGATCTGCGCCACCGGCAGATCGGTGACGCCGGGCGCAAGGCCGCCGCAGCTTTGCATCGCCTGCGCATTGGTCTGCGCCAGCGCCTGGCGATCGGCGGCGTTGCCATAATAGATGTTCGAGGAATCCCCATAGCCGTAGTAGTCAGGCCCATAGCCATAGGCGGGGCCGAAATACGGTCCCGGCGCGAAGATGCTGGCGAGGAAGAATGCGGGGCCATACGCCCAGAACGGATCGTAGTAGCCGTAAGGCCAGAAGGCGAAGGCGAAGATGTCGCCCAACAGGAACGGCCAGAACACCGGCCCGGCCCAGTAGCCCCAGCCGGCGCCCCAATTATTCCACCCCGCTCCCCAGAAGTGACCGCCCCAGTGATGCCATTCCCGTGGATCGCCGAAGGCGTTGCGGTTGAAGCCGGTGTGGTTGAAGTCATAGAGACCGCGGAAATTCTGCGCGGCGAACTGATTGTGGGTAAACTGATCGGGAGCGAGCTGATTATGCGTGAGCTGGTTGCGAATAGTGAGTGCGTTGTGGTTCGTGGCGAGGCTGTGGAGAGTACCGATCTGCCCGACATTGCCGAGAGCGTGAGTGGTGTGACGGCTGAAATGGTGGCTGACCAACCCATGGCTGGAGAACCCGCGGATGCTGCCGCTATGCAGACTGAACCCGCGGATGGCGCCACTATGGAGACTGAAACCGCGTATACCGCCGGCGCGGATGCCGCCGCCGGAGCGGATGCCGCCGCCCTTGTTGAACGCTGATGCGTCGGTGGTCGCCGCGACCAGCGCGCACAGCGCTACGCTGGTCGCAAGAATTCCGATTGTCCGCTTTTTCATGACGTTCCTCCGCGCAATGACTCGTTCCATTGCACAATGCGCTCTGAATTCAAACTTCTTCGCCCGGTGGTGGGTCCTCGCCTCCGATGTTAAATTTCCGTAATTTTTCAATTGCTGCACCGCAGCGAATAGACATGGCCGCGCCCAGTCAGCGGGCGCGGAAATTTTTGATGCCTCCCAACTGGCGTCGCGATGATCAACGCACCAGAACGTTGCTGAACTGCCAGGGATCGTCGCGGTCGACCGCTTCCGGAAACAGTTCGCCGCGATGGTCGGCCGGCGTCCAGTCGGTATAGCGGCCGATCACCGGCCCGAGATAGGGAAGCTGGATTTCCAGGCAACGGCGGAAATCCATCTCGTCGGCCTCGACGATGCCGCGGTCGGGATTTTCCAGCATCCAGACGATGCCGGCGAGCACCGCCGAGGTTACCTGCAATCCGGTCGCATTTTGATACGGCGCCAGCCGCCGCGTCTCCTCGATGGAGAGCTGCGAGCCGTACCAATAGGCATTGCGGGCGTGCCCATAGAGCAGGACGCCCAGCTCGTCGATACCGTCGACGATGTCGCGCTCGTCGAGGATCTTCCAGTCCGGCTGCTGCCGCCAGGCGGCGCCGGCCATCTCGTGCAGCGACAGCACGGCGTCGTCGCACGGGTGATAGGCGTAGTTGCAGGTCGGCCGATAGACCACTTCGCCGTCCTCGCGCAGCGTAAAATAGTCGGCGATCGAGATCGACTCATTGTGCGTGATCATGAAGGCGTGCTGCGCCTGCGCGGTCGGCGTCCAGGAGCGCACCCGCGTGGCGGCGCCCGGCTGCTGCAGATAGATGGCGGCGCCGCAGCCGAATTCGTGCCGGCGCGCGTTCGCGGGCATGGCCTTTTCGTGCGTGCCCCAGCCGAGCTCCGACGGCTGCAGGCCTTCGGAAACGAAACCCTCGACCGACCAGGTGTTGACGAACACGCCGCGAGGCTTGGGATCGCGCGCCCGCTGCGTGTCGCGCTCGGCGATATGAATACCCTTGACTCCGGCGCGCCGCATCAGCCGCGCCCAATCCTCGCGCGTCTTCGGCTCCTCGACCTTGAGCCCGATCTCGGCGGCGACGTCGAGCAGCGCTTGTTTGACGAACCAGGACACCATTCCCGGATTGGCGCCGCAGCAGCTTACCGCGGTGACGCCGCCCGGCCGGCGGCGGCGCAGGTCGAGCACGCCTTCGCGCAGCGCGTAGTTCGAACGCTCCGAGATCGAGCGGCTGCCGTCGGTGTAGAGGCCGGGCCACGGCTCGACCACAGTGTCGATGTAGAAGGTGTCGAGATCGTGGGCGAGCGCCATCAGATCGACCGATGAGGTCTCGACCGAGACATTGACGATCATGCCGCGGCCGGGCCCCGTGGTGACGAGCGGGGTGAGCACGTCGCGATAGTTCTCCTTGGTGATCGCCATATGGCTGAAGCGGAGCCGGCGTTGGTCGAGCAGACGGCGATCCTCGTCGTCCGGTGCGATCACGACGAATTTGTTGCGGTCGAAGGCGAGGTGTCGCTCGATCAGCGGCAGCGTGCCCTTGCCGATCGAGCCGAAGCCGATCATCACGATCGGGCCGTCGAAGCGCGCATGCACGGACCGAGACTGAGTGACCTGCGTCATAGCGTCCATATTCGTCGTTCCTTCGACAATGCGAAACACAGAATTAGAGCCGCCCAGCGCGCAGAAGAATCGCGTTCCCCGTTGCGCGCGGCTGTGCCGCTTTCACCTGCGGCTGCCGGTTAAGTGGTTCGGAGCGCAGGCTCCAAGACGTCCGGCCAGATCGGCTTGAGGTCTCGGCGTTGCTCCGGGCGGATGTCCGGCCGCTTGTCCGGATGCCCACCAACTCGCACGCGGCCAAAGGCACGTGCCAAATTCGGCGGACGCGACATAGGCGCGACGGCCGTGCGACGCAAGGATTTTTTGCTCCGGCACGGCCTTTTCCGCTGTCTGCCGCTTGGCCGGCGCCGTTGCGCCTCGGCATTCGTCGAGGCGATAGCGCGCGAACACGGTGGAGATCGCAGGCTGCGTGTACGATAGACTGATGATCGCTGGCCTTTCGCCCAGCCGGCGCAAAGCTGACCGGAGCGTCGAGGAATGAGCGTTGCCATCGCCGTGACCATCGCCGGCTCGGACTCGAGCGGCGGCGCCGGTATCGAGGCGGATCTGAAGACCTTTTCCGCGCTTGGCGTCTATGGCGCCGCCATCATCACCGCGCTCACCGCACAGAACACCAACGGCGTGTTCGGCATCCACAATGTGCCGGCGGATTTTGTCGCCGCCGAGATCAATGCGGTTTTCTTCGATCTCGACGTCGCCGCGGTGAAGATCGGCATGCTCGGCAATGCTTCGACGATCGACGTCGTTGCCGCCGCGCTCGACCGCTATCGTCGCCACAACGTCGTGCTCGACCCGATCATGGTCGCAAGCTCGGGCGAGCGCTTGCTGCAGCAGAGCGCGATCAGCCGCCTGCGCGACCTGATCCGGCGCGCGAGCGTGCTCACGCCCAATCTGCCGGAAGCCGCGGCGCTGCTCGACGCGCCGCTGGCGCGCGACGAAGGCGAGATGCGGGCGCAGGCGGAAGGGCTGCGCGCGCTCGGCGCCGGCGCGGTGCTGATCAAGGGCGGCCATGGCGCCGGGCCGGAAAGCGTCGACCTTCTGGTCGGAGCGGACGGCGCTTTGCGGCTCGCGGCGCCGCGCGTTGAAACGCGCAACACCCATGGCACCGGCTGCACGCTCGCTTCCGCCGTCGCCGCCGGTCTCGCCAAAGGACTCGCGCTCGAAGAGGCGGCGCGCCAAGCCAAGGCTTACGTCAGCGCCGCCATTGCCGCGGCGGATCGGCTCGGCGTCGGCTCCGGCCGCGGCCCGCTGCATCACTTCCATGCTTGGTGGTAGATCGTGAGCATGCGTGCGGCGCTCGGCCCCGGCCGGGCTTCCGAGCCCGCTCCGGAGTCGTTATCATTTCCGGCGGGTTCGGATTTGATCCGGCAAAGCCGGCCGCAGCCTACAGGGGAGGAAATCGCGATGTTGAAATCAATCACCGTGACCGCCGCCGCCGTCGCTCGGCGTGGCGGCGTGGGTCCTGCTGCCGATCCGCAGCCACCAGGCGGTGGCACAATCGGGGCCGTACCTCGTCAACGCCGTCGAATACGACATCGCGCCCGGTCAGGTCGACAACTTCCTCGCAGCGCTCAAGGAGAATGGCGCGGCCTCGGTGAAAGAGCCCGGTTGCCGCGAGTTCGACATCCTGGTCTCGCAGAAGGATGCCAACCACGTGTTCATCTTCGAGGTCTATAACGACGCCGCGGCCGCCGAAGCGCACACGGCGACCGAGCATTTCAAGAAATACAAGGCGGCTACCAAGGACATGGTTGTCAAACGCGAGGCGAAGTCATTTTCATCGGTGGCGATGAATATAAAGGGTATGTGACCGGCGCCAACCCCGATCGGGTCAAGGCATGGCGGTAAGAAAGCGCGGTGCTGTTGGTGTTGTCGGCCTCGGCATCATGGGTGGTGCCTTCGCGCAGCATCTTCGCGCCGCCGGCTGGCGCGTGATCGGCTACGACGTCGCGCCGGCGCGCCGGCGCGCGCTCAAGCGAACGGGCATCGAGATCGCCGCCGATGCCGGCGAGCTGGCGCGCCGCGCGCCGACCATCATCGTCAGCCTGCCCAAGCCCGCCGCGCTCGCCGCGACCGTGGCGGCGATTGTCGAGGCCCGCGTGCCGCGCCGCGTGGTGATCGAGGCCTCGACCTTTGCGCTTGACGACAAGGCCGCCGCCGAACAGGCGCTGCGCAAGGCCGGCCATGTTTTGCTCGATTGCCCGGTGAGCGGCACCGGCGCACAGGCCAAGGTGAAGGACGTCGTGATCTATGCCTCGGGCGACGCCGCCGAAATCGCCCGGCTGCGCCCGCTGTTCGCCGCGTTCAGCCGCGCCGTGCACGATCTCGGCGCCTTCGGCAATGGCAGCCGCATGAAATACGTCGCCAATCTCCTGGTCGCCATCCACAACGTGGCGAGCGCGGAGGCGATGGTGCTCGGAATGAAAGCCGGGCTGCCGCCGCAGCTCGTCTACGACCAGGTCAGAATCGGCGCCGGCAATTCCCGCGTGTTCGAACTGCGCGCGCCGATGATGGTGAAGGGCCGCTACGACGATCCGACCGTGAAAGTCTCGCTGTGGCGCAAGGATCTCGATGTGATCGGCGGCTTCGCCGCGGCGGTCGAGGCGCCGACGCCGTTGTTCTCGGCGAGCCTGCCGATCTACGCCGCGGCTATGGCGAGCGGTCACGGCGCCGACGACACCGCCGCGGTCTGCGCCGTACTCGAGGCCATGGCGGGGATCGAGCGCGGTCGGTCGAAGCCTAGGCGGCGAAGAAGGCGCGGGACGGGTTGAGCCGGTGCGGCCCATCGCCGTCCAGCAAGCCCCGGGCGAGGTTCGCTTCGCTCGACCCGGCTTGGATGCCGCCCCATTGCCTGCCGCGGACGAAGCCATTATGCCTCGGCGCCGCGGGCTTGGCGCGCTTGGCGCGGCAGAGCTTGGCCGGATTTGCAGAGCTTGGCCGGATTTGATGAGAGCCGACGAAAATGGTGCGGCGGCGCATCGCTGATCAGCCGACGTCGCGGCTTGCCATCTGGGCGTGGCGCGTTGCCTTGTTCTCGCTCGCCGCGACCTTTATTGCCGTCATTGTCGTGCGTTCGGGCGCGCTCGACATCGTGCCGGCGCTCTCCACGCTTGCCGGCGCATTGGCGGTCGCCGTGGTCGCGATCCTGCTTGCCTGTGCCGCCGGAATTGTCATCTGGCGCGAGGGTGTCGGCGGCATCCGGCACGCCGTCTGGGCGCTGGTCATCGGGTTCGCGCTCATCGGCTATCCGCTCTATGCCGGGGTCAAGGCGTACCGGCTGCCGGCGATCTACGACGTCACCACCGATCCGATCGACCCGCCGCGTTTCGAGGCGATCGCGCGGCTGCGGCCGCGCGACGCGCATCCGGTCACCTATGCCGGCCTCTACAGCGCGGAGCTGCAGCGCGCCGCCTATTCTGATATCGAGCCCGACCTCACCGATTCGTCGCCGCAGGAGGCCTATGCCGCGGCGCTCAAGGTGATCACCAAGCGTAAATGGCATATCGTCGACGCGCGCCCGCCGCAGGGCCAGGCGCAGCGCGAGGGCCATATCGAGGCGGTGGCGCACACCATGATCCTCGGTTTTCGCGACGACGTGGTAGTGCGGGTGCGCCCGGCGCCGGACGGCTCGCGCATCGACGTGCGGTCGGCCTCGCGCTACGGCCGCCACGATCTCGGTACCAACGCCGCGCGCGTGCGCGATCTGATTTCCGACATCGACGATGTTCTTGCCACGCCCGAGCCGGACAAGGAGAAGAAGCAGCCGCCGGCAAAAACCGCTCAGCCGGCGGTCAAGGGACGATCCGCCACGCGGTAGATGCCGCTGATCGAGGGCGTACCGTCGGTCGCCACCAGGCCGCGCGCGACCAAATCCTCGAGATGCGCCAGCACGGAGAGGGAAGCCGCGCCGACGAGGCGCGGATCGAGCCCGATATAGATCACCCTGACCAGCGTCGGGATGTCGGTCGCACCCTTGGCGAGCCGGCGCAGGATCGACGCCTCGCGTCCCTGCCGATGGCGGATCAGATGCTGCACGAAGCGCGGCGCCTCGCGCACAAGCCCGCCATGGCCGGGTAGATAGATCGGCTCGCTTCTTTGCCCGAGCTTGCTGAGCGAGGCCATGTAGTCGCTCATCGCGCCGTCGGGCGGCGCCACGATCGAGGTCGACCACGCCATCACATGGTCGCCGGAGAAGAGAAGGTTCGATTGCTTGAGCGCATAGGCGAGGTGGTTGGCGGTGTGGCCCGGCGTCGCCACGGCTTCGAGGGTCCAGCCGTCGCCCGACACCGCCTCGCGGTCGGCGAGCGCGATATCGGGTCGGAATTCGAGGTCGGCGGCGGCGTCGAGCCGGTTCACCTCGCCGATATGCAGGGGTCGCGCCGGCCGATGCGGTCCCTGCGCGTAAACCGTGGCGCCGGTCGCGGCCTTGACCTTGGGGACGGCGGCGGAGTGGTCGCGATGGGTGTGGGTGACGAAAATATGCGTGACCGTCTCCCCGCGCACTGCATCGAGCAACGCCGCGACGTGGGCGTCGATGTCGGGGCCGGGATCGAGGATCGCCACCTTGCCGCTGCCGATGATGTAGCTGACCGTGCCTTTGAAGGTGAACGGCCCGGGATTGTCGGCGACGATCGCCCGCACCCGCGGCGCAACTTCCTCGGCTTCGCCGGGCTTGAGAGCAAACTCCTTGTTGTAGGGGATGTCGTCGTTCATGCGCAGAGTGGCGAGCCTCACTTGCGCAGCCAGAGCTCGAACCCGATCGGGTCGAGGCGGATGTCGCCATTGCGGAATCGCGATTGCGCCACCAGCTCGGCGATGCTGTCTGCGGTATAGGCCCTTTTCTTCAGCATGGTGTTGAACGTCAACTTGATGATGGCGGCGTTGATTAAGCCCCGCCCGCGGACGTAATCGTTCAAGGCTTTTGCGGAAAAATCCTTGCGCAGATCGATGACGAGTGCAACCGCGCCGGTCTTGAGCACGCGGTGCATCTCGTCAAGCGCCTGGAGCGGGCGGGTAAAATTCTTGAACGCCGCCCGGCAAACGATGAAATCGAACCGCTCCGCGGGAAACGGCAGATCGGCGGCGTCGCCCTGCTCGAAGTCGACGCGAACGCCGGCCTTGCGGGCGTTCTCGCCGGCGATGCGCACGAAGGTCCGGCTGATGTCGAGGCCGACCATCCGGCAGCCGGTGAGCCTGACCAGTTCGATGGCGAGATAGCCTGGTCCGGGAGCGACTTCGAGCACGCGGTCGCCCGAGCTTAGATGAGCGGCGATCCGGCGCGCCGTCTTCTTGAACTCGTCGAGGTCGTTGGCGGTCTGCCGCGCGTACCAGGTCGCGAGGAAACCCTCCATGCCGACGCCCTTCTGGGCCTTTTCTGCCGGCGTGCTGGTCACGGGTGCGCTCCATCTGCCTCTCGCCCTTCATGTGCGAAGGCGAGGCCGCAAGCGCAAGCAAAAGCCTGTCGGGAGCTAGGGGTGAAAAATGATGGAGCCCCGGTGCCGGGATCGCCGGGGCTCCAGCAACCTCATCCAACTTGCGTTGGGAGATCGAGATCGCCGGGCCTCACTATGCAAGCCGCGGGCCAAGTCGCGGGGGGCTTGGAGGCGTCATGCAAGGGTTCGTTCCGGACATCTAATGATCTGAATTAGCTTGCCTTTTCGACATGAAGGCCCGGCGCAAGGGCGAGCGCGACGGTAACATCGGTTGACCCGGCAATGAGCGAGTACGTGCTGTCCGTATTGCGGGCGCGCGCTGTTCAAATTCCAGGCAGTTCCGCACGCGGCCCAACGGCTAGAAGGGCGTGCGGCTGCGGATCGCCGCCGCCAGCGTGCCCTCGTCGAGATAATCGAGTTCGCCGCCGACCGGCACGCCGTGAGCGAGCCGCGTCACGCTCACTTTGGCGTCGTGCAGGAGGTCGGTGATGTAATGGGCGGTGCTCTGGCCGTCGACCGTGGCGTTGAGCGCGAGAATGATTTCACTGACGGCGGGATCGTGCGCGCGCTTGACGAGCGCGGCGATCGAGAGGTCGTCCGGTCCGACGCCGTCGAGCGGGGAGAGCGTGCCGCCGAGCACGTGGTAGCGCGCGTTGATGGCGTGCGCGCGCTCGAGCGCCCACAAATCGGCGACGTCGGCCACGACCACGATGGCCGACGGGTCGCGGCGCGAATCGGTGCAGACCGTACAAGGATTCTGCGTGTCGATGTTGCCGCAGATGCGGCACACCTCGATCTTCTCGATTGCGGTCTGCAGCGCGGCCGCAAGCGGCGCCATCAGCGCCTCGCGCTTCTTGATCAGGAACAGCGCCGCGCGCCGCGCCGAGCGCGGCCCGAGCCCCGGCAGGCGCGCCAGCAGCTGGATCAGGCGTTCGATCTCGGGTCCGGCGGCGATTGCGGGCATGACGCAGTAGATAGGCGAGGATGGCGATGGCGGGTAGTCGACGAACGCGGTAGCTTACCGTGCGCGACGGGGGAGGGCGACATGCTGGCGCGACAGATCGCCATTGGATTCGGCATCGCCGTGATCTTTCCGCTGCTCGTCTATTACGGCGTCGCGACGATCTATCCTCCGCCCGAGCGTCCAGGCGTTATCGCCGCGGTGCTCATGCCACCCAATCCGACGCCGGAAGAACGCCAAGAATATCGAGAGAAGGAGCGCGAACGACAGCAAAAGCAGAAGGAACAAGAGGAGGCGTATAAAGCCGCCGCCAAGGATTTTGCCCGTCATCTTATTGTTATCGCGGCGCCCTTGGGCTACGCGGCCATTCTCATCGGCGCCTTTCTACCGCTTTATGCCATCGGCACCGGATTGATTCTCGGCGGCATTTCCACCGTCGGGCACGGTTATTTTGCCTATTGGCAGTATCTTGATGATCGGGTGCGTTTCGTATCTTTGCTCGTGGGTTTTCTTGTCCTGCTCTTCGTCGGCTACTACCGAATAGCCGGACCGAATACGCGCGCCGGTTCGCCCTGACCGCCGATCGACTCCGCGCGGACCGCGTCAGAAAAGCTTCAGCCCCGGCGGCAGCGGCAGTCCGCCGGTGAGCGCCTGCATGCGCTCCTGCAGCAGCGCTTCGAGCTTGCGGCGGGCGTCGGCATGCGCGGCGATGATGAGGTCCTCGACGATCTCGCGCTGATCGGGCTTGAGCAGCGAATCGTCGACATGGGCGGCCTTGACCTCGCCCTTGCCGGAAAGCTTCAGCGTCAGCAACCCGCCGCCGGCCGCGCCCTCGACTTCCAGGCGGTCGAGCTCGGCCTGCATCGCCTCCATCTTCGATTTGAATTCGGCGGCCTGCTTCATCAGGCCCAGGAAATCGGCCATTGCGGACCCCGCTTATGCTTCGTCGGCGCGTCCGGCCTCGCCGGGTGTATCGAATGGCAGGTCGTCGGTCGCGGGCGCGCTCGCCGGCGGGCGCACGTCGACGATTTCGGCGCCGGGAAAGCGCGCCAGCACCGCCTGCACCAGCGGATCGCCGCGCACGCCGTCTTTCAGCTCGGCCTTGCGCGCCTGTTCCTGCGCGCGCAGGCTGGGCTGGCCCGGCTCGGCGGAAACGACGACCATCCAGCGCCGTCCGGTCCAATCGGCGAGCTTCCTGGAGAGTTCGCCGGTAAACGTCTTCGGCGCGCTCGCTTCGAGGCCGATCTCGAGCCGGCCGTCCTCGAAACGAACGAGCCGCACGTCGCGTTCGAGCGCGCTCTTGATCGCGAGGTCGCGCTTTTCGCCGGCGAGCGCGACCAGGTCTTCGAAGCTGTTGAGCGCGCGCGTCGGCGTCGCGGTCGGCTCGGTCACCGGCAATTCGGCCGGCGCCGCTGCCGCGCGCGCGGGCCGCGCGCTTGTGCGCGCCATCTCCGGACGCGCCGATCCCGGGCCGGGCGTCGGCGCCGGTGCCGACGCGCCCGCGCCATTGCCGCGCGGCGCCTCGGTCAGCGAGCGGATCACCTCGTCGGGCGTCGGCAGGTCGGCGGCGTAGGCGATGCGCACGAGGATCATCTCGGCGGCGGCGAGCGGTCGCCCCGCGGCGGCGACCTCCTCGAAGCCCTTGAGCAGCATCTGCCAGGTGCGCGCCAGAACGCGCAGCGACAGCTTGGCGGCAAAGGCGCGGCCGCGCGTGCGTTCCGCCTCGGTAAGCGACACGTCCGCGGCGAGCGCCGGCACCACCTTGATCCGCGTGACGAAATGCGTGAACTCGGCGAGATCGCCGAGCACCATCGCCGAATCGGCGCCGGCATCGTATTGCCCGCGCAGTTCCTGCAGGGCGCGGGCAAGATCGGCGCGCATCAGCGCTTCGAAGAGGTCGATTACGCGCGTGCGGTCGGCAAGCCCGAGCATCTGCCGCACGTCCTCGGCGCGCACCGGTCCGGCGGCGTGAGCGATCGCCTGGTCGAACAGCGACAGCGCGTCGCGCACCGAGCCTTCTGCCGCGCGCGCGATCAGCGCCAGCGCCTCCGGCTCGACGGTGATGTCCTCCTTCGCCGCGATGCCTTGCAGATGACTGACCAGCAGCGCCGCATCGACCCGGCGCAGGTCGAAACGCTGGCAGCGCGAGAGCACCGTGATCGGCACCTTGCGGATTTCGGTGGTGGCGAACACGAATTTGGCGTGCGGCGGCGGCTCCTCCAGCGTCTTGAGCAGCGCGTTGAAGGCCGCGCCGGAAAGCATGTGCACTTCGTCGAGGATATAGACCTTGTAGCGGGCGGCGACCGGCGCGTAGCGGATGGCGTCGTTGATCGCGCGCACGTCTTCGACGCTGTTGTGCGAGGCGGCGTCCATCTCGATCACGTCGAGATGCCGGCTTTCCATGATCGCCTGGCAGTGGACGCCGAGGATCGGCATGTCGATCGTCGGCGCTTTGATCGAGCCGTCCGGCAGTTCATAGTTGAGCGCGCGGGCGAGAATGCGCGCGGTCGTGGTCTTGCCGACGCCGCGCACGCCGGTGAGCACCCAGGCCTGCGGAATGCGGCCGGCCTCGAACGCGTTCGAGATCGTGCGCACCATGGCGTCCTGGCCGATCAGATCGGCGAAGGTCGCCGGCCGGTATTTGCGCGCAAGCACGCGATAGGATGCGGTCGAGGGGGTGGCGTCGTTCATGCTGGCTTTGAGGTGGGAGGCTGACGAGCGACCCGAACCGCGCTCGTTAGGGCTGCTTCCTTCCGGACCTGACCCGGTTGGCGAGTGGCTCGTCCACCGCCAACCTCCCAGGACCTATATCGGCCGCGGAGCGGGAGAAAGCAATATCGCGAGTTTGGCGGCGCGTGACCTGTTCGGGAAACGGGCTTTCCCTTTTCCGGATCATGCTCTAGGAGCAGGCCATGCAGTTTCGCATCGCCGACCGGCCGCCCCGGCCGCCGCGCCAAGCCGTCGATTAAGCCGGCAATCCTGGTCATCGTGTCGAAGGCCCCCGAGCTCAGCCCTCAACCGCGCTTCGCCTATGCGGGGAGCGGCGTCGAGCGCGCCGCCGAGCGGCGCGGCGATGAGGCCGCGATCGCGGCGCTCGAAGGCGACGGCCGCGCCGGCTTCTATGCGGTGGGCGGCGAAGCCGTGGTGCTGAAGAAGCGCGAGGAGACGGCGGACCCGCTGTTTTCCTCCGCCGAGGCGCGGGCCTTGGGCGAGGCCCGCGAGACTGTGTTCCTCGGCCTCATCGGCGAGGCGCCGCGCTTCGGCGTCGGCCTCGATCCGGCGGCGGTCGAAGGACTGAAGGCGCGCGAGGATCTCAAGCTCGTCGATCTGCGCACGATCGCGCTGCAGGGGATCGTCGCCGCCGAGCATCTGCCGCCGCTCGCCGAAGCCAAGGCGATCCTCGGCTGGCACGCCCATCATCGCTTCTGTCCGATCTGCGGCGCGCCGACGCGGCTCGCGCAGGCCGGCTGGCGGCGCGACTGCCCCTCCTGCAAGGCCGAGCATTTTCCGCGAACCGACCCGGTCGTCATCATGCTGCCGGTCGCCAGCGAGCGCTGCGTGCTCGGCCGCTCGCCGCGCTTCCCGAAGACCATGTGGTCGGCGCTCGCCGGCTTCATCGAGCCCGGCGAGTCGATCGAGGAGGCGGTGCGGCGCGAGGTGCGCGAGGAAGTCGGCCTCGACTGCGCCCGCGTCAGCTATTTCGCCTCGCAGCCCTGGCCGTTCCCGACCTCGCTGATGATCGGCTGCCATGCCGAGGCGCTGACCGATCAGATCGTCATCGACAAGAGCGAGCTTGAGGAAGCGCGCTGGTTCGGCCGCGAGGAGCTCAGGCTGATGCTGACGCGAAGCCATCCCGAGCGTTTGACCACACCGCCGCCGCTCGCGATCGCGCATCACATCATCTGCGCCTTTGTCGAGAAGGGCGGCGATGTCCTGCGCTGAGTTGACCGAGCATGGCCGGAGGTGAAAAAACGCCGCGCGCCGGGCGCAGCGGCCGCAAGGCTGCCGCGCGCCCGACTGCGCCGCGCATCCTGTGCGCCGGCATCATCGTGCTCGACGAGGTTTTCCGCGTCGAAGCCTTGCCGCCGCCCGACGGCAAGGTGGAGGCGAAGGGATTTTTCATCGTCAATGGCGGCTGCGCGGCAAATGCCGCCGTCGCCATCGCGCGCCTCGGCGGCCGCGCGGCGCTCTCCGGCCCGGTCGGTTCCGACGCCAATGGCGACTTCGTGCTCAAGGCGCTGGCGCGCGAGAATGTCGACTGCGCCGCCTGCCGGCGCCTCGCCGGAACCGCGACCGCGCTGTCGGCGATCTTCATCGACCCGCGCGGCGACCGCACCATCGTCACCTACCGCGACGAGCGGGTCGCCGCGGCGGCGCCGGCCGATCCCGCGGCGCTTGCCGCGGCAGCCGATCTGCTGCTCGCCGACAACCGCTATCCGCGCTTCGTGCGCCCGATCTGCGAGGCGGCGCGGCGCCGCAACCTGCCGATCGTGCTCGACGGCGACAAAGCGACGGTCGCGGACGATCCGCTGTTTCGCATCGCCACCCATGTGGTGTTTTCCTCCGAGTGCCTCATCGCCACGACCGGCCGCAGCGATCTGGCCGACGGGCTGCGCCGCATCGCGGAGCAGACCGACGCGTTCCTCGCCGTCAGCAACGGACCAAACGACATCCTCTTTCTCGACGGCCGCGCGCTGCGCCGCGTGCCGGTGTTCAAAATTCGCGCGGTCGACACGCTCGGCGCCGGCGACGCCTTGCATGGCGGCTTCGCGCTGGCGCTCGCCGAGGGAAAAAGCGAGCGCGAGGCGCTGCGCTTCGGCGCTGCGGTCGCCGGACTGAAATGCACCCGCATCGGCGGCTCCGCCGGCGCACCGACGCGCACCGAGGTCGAGGCGTTCCTGGCCGAGTACGAGGCGCCGGCGCCGGCGCGAAAGTCGTGAACCGGGCTTTTGTCCTATTCGTGATTGCAGGGGCCATTATCTGCCTACTGACACCGCTTCCATGGTCACAGCCATGAGAAAGCGCGGTAGCCTTCTTGCATTAGCACCGCGTCACCGTTTGGTGCCGACTACTATAACCAGTCTTTGCCTCATATTCGGATTGATGATGACCTCCACTTTGTCCATGCCGATTATTGAAGGTTCTCTTATTGCCTCCGCTAATGCAGGTCCAAGCTTCTCTAAATCCGGAGAGGTTTGGATCTCAATGTGGTCGAGAATCGATGTGCAAGAGGCTGGCCTATCATCAAGTGGTTTGATTACGCCAGTTCCGCCGCCTGCGCACGGCAACCACTTCCAGCCATCTGCCTTAAGAGCAGCGGCTATTTCCATAACGAATCCCCAAGCCTCATCTTCCGGGACGGTCGCTGTCACAAACTCGCCGGGCGAATATGGCGCGAGCGCCGATGAAATCCGCATTTTTTGCTCCGGACCCAACTTTCGATGTGCGAGCATTTGCTCGATTTGTTCTTTTTGTTGACGACTAATGCTCTCGTCAATAACAAACAAAAAAATTGTACAAATTGCCTCGACGACGACACCCACAAGCACTAACGCCGTCGCAGCAGTTAGTTTGTGGGCCTCCCAAAATATTCCAATTCCTACGGCAAGCCCACCAGTAACAGCCCCACCTAGAAGCGCCCAACGGAGCACATCTTGGTCACCAGATAATAGTGGGCTCAGATACGTTGGCATCGCAGCAATTTTCTCATGGCTATTTGCGCTCGTCGCTGCGCTGTGCGCCCTCGCGCATAGTTTCTTCCGCCATTGGCGTGGTGATATGGCAGATAATCGTCATTGCGAAAGCGACGAAGCAATCCAAAATTCGCGCCCGCCACCGCGATTGATCGCTTCGCCGCGCGCGCGATGACGGCGCCGGGCGCCGCATGATCGCACGGCGCCTCCTCGCGAATGGCCTTGCCATGGAATATTCTTCTCTATAGATACGCGATCGGCTGCACGTTTGAAAAAATATTATTCGCGACGCCGTGCGTCGGACCGCAGCCGGGGTTGGCATGGACGCCATCGACCGCAAAATTCTCGCCGTTCTCCAGGAGGATGCCTCCCTTTCGGTGGCCGAGGTCGGCAGCCGGGTCGGCCTGTCCTCGACGCCGTGCTGGAAGCGCATTCAGCGCCTGGAAGCGGACGGCGTAATTCTCAAGCGCGTCGCGCTGGTCGACCAGGACCGCGTCGGGCTGGGCATCACCGTCTTCGTCTCGATCGAGACCGGCGACCATTCGCAGGATTGGCTCGAGCGTTTCGCCGAGGTGGTCGGCGCCATGCCGGAAGTGATGGAATTCTATCGCATGGCCGGTGACGTCGATTACATGCTGCGCGTCGTGGTGCCCGACATCGCCGGCTACGACGGCTTCTACAAGAAGCTGATCGCGGCGGTGCCGCTGAAGAACGTCACCTCGCGCTTCGCCATGGAGAAGATCAAGTCGACGACGGCGCTGCCGATCCCTTAAGGCGCAACGCCGCGCAATCCGCGGCGCGAGAAAGAAGCGATGGCAGCGGCCGGTTGCCGGCGCCGCGCCTACTGATTTCCCGATTGATTTCGGCCGGCAATTCCGGCACGTCATCCTCCATGAGCGAAGAGGACGCCGTTCTCGCCGCCAATGCCGCCTATTACCAGGCGTTTGCCAGCGCGGATTTCGGCGAAATGAGCCGCATCTGGGCGGACGAGGACGTCACCTGCGTGCATCCCGGGTGGCCGGCGCTGATCGGCCGTCGGGCCATCCTCGAATCCTACCGCAAGATTTTCGGCAATCCGAACCAGGACCGGGTCGAACCGCACAACGCCATGGCGATGGTTCGCGGCGACGAGGGCCGGGTGATTTGTCTCGAACTGATCGGCGGCGACGCGCTGGCGCTGGCGGCAACGAACTGGTTCAGACGCGTCAATGAGGCTTGGCGGATGATCCACCATCAAGCGAGCCCGATCGCCGCGACGCTCGAAGTGACGGCCCCGCAGCCACCGCCGGGCCGGCGGTTGAACTAGGGCGTGTCCGCACAAATCCGAACCGAACAATCCGACTCTCGGCCTATGTCCGCTCAGCCCGCAATAGCGATGCAAAAGCGGCCACGCCGGGAGGTCGGAGAAGCGCCAACTCCCCCCATCCGCACGCATCCCACTCCATTAACGCTCCGTTAACCTTTGCAAATCAAGGATTTGGTAACCTGAAAAGATAGTGATTCAGCGTCGCCTCCACCGGGCGCATCGGTGCGCAAGGGGAGAGAGCTTCATGAGCAAATTTGCCACTTTACTCGGCCGCAAATCCGAGTCGCGGCACGCGAAGCCACCAATCACGGAGCAACCGACAATGGCTCAACTGCCGGAAATCGCGCCGGTCCCCGCCGACACCGCGCCGAATAACGCCGATGTCGACTTCGACGACGAGCTGTTTGTTCCGACCGCGACCAAACTTGGCGGAGAGAATGAATCGGTCCGCAACCTTCTACTGGACGCCGAGCACAAGATCGGCGAACTTGATACTATCAAACTCGCAATCGCCAAGCTGGTCGATCCCGTCTCCAATACGTTGCGCGGTTACGAGGAAGCCAAAAGCGAAAAGCTGATCCTGCAACGTGCGCTCAACAACGCGCAGAACGTTTGCAACAAACTTCGCGATGATCTGGCCGCGGCGCATAAAAAGGCCGCCGCGTTTAAGGTCGAATGTGCCCGCCTGCAGGAAATTGCAGCAGTGGCAAAGAACAGCATGGCCACGCTGGAACGAAGCAACGCCGCACAGCTCGCAGAGCTAGCCGACCACCGCATTCGTACGGCCGAGTTGCAACGGTTGTCACAGCAGCAGGCGTCTGACCTGCAGTTGGCGCGTGTCGAAAATACTCGTCTTGGCGAGCACTGCGCCACGGCAGATCAGCGAATGGTCGAGCTGGAAGCCGAGACGCAAACAATCCAGCAGCAATACAGACAGATCGAACAGGAGCGGGCTTCGGTGCAAGCCTCGCTCGACAAGACCTTGAACGAACTGGGGCAGACTACGCGCCGCCTGAGCGACGCCGAGAAGGGGCTCGCTTCGACCCAGTTCCGGCTGAAGGCAATGGAGCGCGATCTGGCGGAAGCGCAAGCCGAGCGCTCGCAGCTTTCCGCCACCCTCGACGAAGCCACCCACCAGCACCGCGACCAACTCAAGTCGCTAAGCTCTCGCTTTGAGACGGTGCAAGCACGCTCGAGCCTGACTGAAAAGCTGCTCAACGAAGCCCGCCAATCGCTGGCCGCGCGCGCTGATGAAATTCGCGCTCTTGAGCGTCGCTTGATTGAAGCTTCCACGGCGCACGGCGCGACGGGCGAGAGGCTCAGCGGCGCGGAGGTCGCGCTCGCCGAGCGCGCGGTGCAAATCAAGGACCTTGAACAGGAGCGCGTGTCGCTCATCGCGCATGGACGCAGGTTGATCGAGGTCGCCAACGAGCGCGAAGTCGCCCAGAGGGAGGCTGAGCAGCAGGTCAGAGAACAGACCGAACTGGTGGCCAGGCTTCAGGAGGAGCTCGACGCAGCGCGCAACTCCGCCGAGATGCGGATCGAACATTTGAACGCGCAGCTGCAACGCGAGCAACTCGACCGCTCGATCGCCGAAGGCGCCCTTGAGGCCGCCCGCAGGGACATGTCGCGCTTGCTACAGGAAATCGGCACGCTCAGGGGTCGATCGCTCTCGCAGAACCTCACCGATTCGTCCGCTCTGCCAGATCCGCTGAAGCAGGCGGCCTAGACCGAATAGGCTTTAGCCGCCGCCGACGAGAGAACCGTCGGCGACGGCGCTTGGAGCGGCTTGCCTTACATGATCGTCGCGTGGCGACCAGGCGCGGCGCGCTTGCCTGTTCCGTTAAGCGGCGCCTTCGGCCTGTTCCGACCCGTCCTTGTCCTTGCGCGCTTCCGACGGGGATTTGGCCGCAGCGAGCGGCCGCGATTTAATGTCCTGTTTGCCTGCTTCCACCTTGGCGGCATCGGGCTGCGGTTTTGCTTCCGATTTGCCCGCAGCGCCGGCGCCGGGCACGGCCCGCAACTGCGCGCCGCCCTGGCCGCGTTCGCCGGCCGTCTTAAGTTCCACCGGCGGCAGCTTGCCTTTGCTCGCCTCGTCGATCAAACGCACTTCACCGGAAACTTTGCCGCCCTTCTCTATCTCGATTTCACCATAAACCGCCTTGCCCTCGATTCGACCGCTCTTGCGCAAGGACAGGCACACCTTTGCTTCTATGTTTTCGATAATCGTGCCTTCGACGTCGGCTTGATCAACGTGAACGCTGCCCTTGATAACGCCGTTAGGACCAACAAATAAGTCGCGGGACTCGACGTCGCCCTCCAATGTTCCGTGGACCGTTATTTTCTCCGGAACGGAAATCGAGCCTTTGAACTTCACGCCTTCGCCCAAGAAAGCGCACCCATTGGAGGCGCCAGCTTTGACGTTAGATGCTTCGTCCTTGACGTCGGCCGTTACAACACTGCTTTCCATCACCCATCACCCCGACAACTGCAAAACCAGCAAAACCTACCAAACGTTAACCCGACGCACAACTCGAAATTAAGCCCTCGAAATTAAGCCCTCGAAATTAAGCCCTCGATTCCCCGGATGAACCCGAACTTGAGGCGGATAATAGCGATTTCCGGCGCTGTCGGGAGGTCCCCACCTGGATTGCGGCCGGCCGCGCCAATCCGGTGGCGGAATGGCAATCGAAAGCGAGTCCCTGGTGTCCGCCCGAACGGCAGGGGTTTGCGGCCCCTATCGGTGCCGGTGCGCTCCCTGCTGGTAACGGTAGAGCCAGCTTCATGAGCGCGAGGCCGCCCGAGGGCGGCCTCTTGTCTTGCGGAACATCCGTCAGCTGAAGGGATTAATGTCGAGGAATCCGAATACCGCCCCGCTATTGTTTTCTAAGGCGAAGCGACAAATACCCATACTTGAGACTCTGATTTTCCTTGCCGAGAGCCTCGAGCTTGAGTTCTCCGGCGGTTTGAAACGCGTGCACGCCCGGTCCATGCAGGAGGGTTGTTTCTGCGTTGCCACCCAGCGATTTCCAATAAACCTTGCATTCGACATCTGATTCCAAGACCGTGATGAATACGGTGTGCCGTTCGCCATCATCGATAATTGTCTTCGGTGGTGAGCCACCGTGCAGTGTCCCTGTGCCCATTGACTCGAAAGCGTCGATCTGACTGAAGTCCATGACTTGCGCGCGGACATTCTCTGATAGAAGGGACGTTCCCGCGCAGAGCACGGGCAGAACCGCCACGACGCGGATGATCGTTGGAAGCTTCGTCATTTTATCTCCGACGGAGGATCGGCGAGCCGCAACCTTCCGAAGCGAAGGTGGCTTGTCGGGTCAGCGACGGATCCCGCTCCTCTCACATCGACAGGATCCAAGTGTTTAACTGGAGCTGTCAATTTCGTTTCGACCAGGGGGAGCCGCCCGAGCCACTCTACAGCCGCCAGTGCCGCCCTCCCAATCGCCAAAACGACCGTCGCGGAATCCTTCTGCGAACTAACCCGACGGCCAGCAGAAGAAGCACGGCACCGACAGTTGCGACGACGACAGCGCTGAGCAGGCCACCGCCAATATGGATACCCAGCTTGGTTAGCGACCATGTGCCAATCAAGGCTCCGACGATCCCGATTGCAATATCGCCCACGAGACCAAATCCGCCGCTTGTTACAAGCTGTCCTGCCAGCCAACCCGCAATGAGACCAACCAGCAAGATGATCAATAGCCCTTCGCCGGTAAGGCGCATATCGGCCTCCTCGATGACGCTTCCGATTCCGAATGGGGAGTCGCCGTTCCTGCGCGTTGTTGCAAAAGTGGCTGTCGAAGGCGAAAAAACGTCCACTCGGCGGACGTTTATGAAAACGCACTTGTCCGATTCTGGTTCCCGTCTATTGCGCTCGACTTCCGAAAGGTCACGAACGACCGACTGGCCGCGTCCGCGCCGCGTCGGCTTACCCTCCAAGGGCGACGAAGTCCCATGCCACCCTGATCTGACGTGCCAATGGCTACCGAGAGCTGCGTGTTATCGCGCAACGCTGTAGGTTCGTTTCTCACGCGATGATTTAAGGAGGCAATCCAGCATGACTCGTAACTTCGAATTCATACGCCTGCGGGTCAATGCTCGCGTCGCCTGGCTCGAATTCAATCGGGCTCCCATCAACGCCTTCAATCGAGAGATGGTGCTCGAAGTGCGCGAGGCAATCGCCGCGGCCCTTGCCGCTCCAGAGGTTCGGGTCCTAGTGCTCGCAAGCGCCATCGCCAATTACTTCAGTGCTGGGGCCGATCTTCATGAATTCGAAGGGGTGAAAGCGCGCGACATGCGCGGTTGGGTCTCACGATGTCATGAGATCGCGCGGCTGCTGCGCTCCTCGTCCAAGCCGCTGCTGGCCGCGATCAACGGAACCGGCGTCGGCGGCGGGCTCGAGATGGCACTGCATTGCGACCTCCGCTTTGCGGCGTCCGACGCGAAGTTGGGTCAACCGGAAATCCGCATTGCCTTCATTCCGCCAATCGCCACCACGCAGGCGTTAGTGCGGTTGCTCGGCCGGCCAAGAGCCATCCGCTATTTGTACGAAGGAGGCATGTTGGACGCGGCAGAGGCGCTGGCTTGGGGACTGGTGGACGAGGTCGTTGCGCCCGATGATTTGAGGCGCCGCGTGCAACACTATGCCGAGGACTTGGCGGCGAAGCCCGCGGCCGCCTTGGCGGCGATCCGACGCACCATTACTCTTGGTGGCGGAGTGAGTTTCGAGGACGGTATGGCGCTAGAGCTCGAGACAGCCTCCGCACTCGCGGACACGCCGGACTTCGCCGAGGGCGTGGATGCTTTCCTAAACAAGCGGGTTCCCCGATGGGCAGCGAGTTAGCAAGTGTCAAGATTCTCAATAGGGCCGCTCAGGGTCATGAGCGTCGTTTCGGAGCCCATCCGCCCATGTCGGCGATTGCCTCCGATATCGACCACTGTCCGGCGTACCCTGATCCGACGAAGAGTGCCAACATCGGAAGTCGGTCGAGATATAAGTTTTCATCTCCGATACGATGGCACGCAAACGCTTACGAGGACCGCGCCGCACTTTGCCGCCGGAGCAAAAAAGCGTGGCGGGGCCATTGATCCCGGGAAACCACAGCACGACATCCAGGTTATTCCGGGGCTGCAACCGGGAAATCGCAGCCCTGAAGGAACACGAGGCGGGGCGTCAGCAAGGAGCAAACCATGCGAGACCGGCGAATCTGGCTGCGCCGCGCGGCCGTTGCCGCGCTGACCGCGGCCTCGTTCACTTTGCCGATGGTGACGGCCTATGCCGATCACCAGTCTGCCCATACGCAGGCGGCCAGCGAGCATCCGAAAAAGCCGCATCCGCAGAAACATGCCGCCCAGACGCAACCGCAATGGCGGCAGTCGCAAGAGGCGTCGCAGCAATGGGTGCAGAAGCGATGCACCTGGCCGTATCAGAACCAGTTTCCGCCCTGCATGTCGACCTGGCCCGGAGGTTCCCCGCATTACCATGGGTCGAGGGCGGGGCCGACTTTCGACGACGAATAACCGGACTCGAGCGTATCGAAACTTCGCTGAGCCAGTCGTAGACCCGAGCCAGCAGTTCGCGCGCCTCGTTGCGCTCGCGGGTAGCCTCGCTGATAAGGCTCGTTCAGAACGCTGATTGCACACGGCGCTTCTTGCACGAGATTTCGCCACTCCTCAAAGCGCTGTCTGAACCCGGATCCCTTTCTGCAGGGACCTAATCCGGATTTCTGCATTTCATGCACGTGGCCGGGGGGAAATCCAACTTATCACGGCAGCGGCGCCGGATCATAACGCTGACCGCGCCGATGCTGCGCCAGCCCAAAAATAACCGCGACCCGCAGCGCGTCGCCGCAGGCTTCGCGGAGCACGGCGAGATCGAAGACTGTGCGCCGGTGATTTCAAGGACGCAGTCGATTCAGTTTGATGCGATCGCGCTTCAGTGACCCGACAAGGCGCCGGCGGCCGCGGCCTGGGCGTTGCGGGTGGTGGCCTGGTCAAGCGCCTTCTTGAACGGATCGGTCTCGAGGTTGGTCTCTTTGTCGAAGAAGTCCTTGCCGCTATCGCCGAGCATGATCCGCGGCGAACATTCGGGCGTGCAGCTGTAGGTTTGCCGGGTCATGCCGCGATAGACCACGACGATCGGGTCGCTCGGTCCCTGCACCTCGATCCACCTCTCCATCAGCACGGTGCCGCTGCCGTCCATGACCACGACGTTGGTCGCGCCAAAACCCTTGCCGGTGATGACGGCGATGCCGCCGGGCTCGAGCGAGAGGTCGGCGATCAGCGGATTGCCGATCACCACGGTCGTCGCCCGGTCGGGAAGCTTGAGGATGCGGGCCTGGTCGAGCCGCACGGGAATCGGCTCGGCGGCAGCCGCTGGCGCGGCAACAGCCGCCGCCAATAACCCCGCCGCGAGCCAACGCCGCGGCCTTCGGCTCTCCCGGCCTCGCACCCACAACGCGGTCATCGAGACTCTCCGAAGCACTACGCGGACTGGACAACCGAAGAGAGCCGCACCTTCAGGAATCCAATTGACCGCAAATTGGTGAATGAACTGCAAACCCCGGCGCACGCCCGCAGACGAGCCCTGCCGCAGCGCGGCGGCGTTGACGCTTGCTTAACGATGCCGGCGGAATTCGGGAACCGGTCGAGGCGACATTAGCCGGGGTCTAAGGCCATCTCGCTAGTCGGGACGTGGTTGGCCTGATGCAAAACAACCGCAACGAATGCCTTTGCCGCGTTTGCCCGGAGTATTGCTCGCCGTGTCCACCGCCAAATTCCTTGCCGTGCCCTTCGGCGATCTTCGCCGCCGGCTCGATCAAAGCCTGATCTACGACTGGGCGATGCGCTGTCCGATCATCGTCTATTGCTGTTTCATTTTGTTTCGTGACGTCCACGCGTTTTACCTGCAGGTGCTGCAGGAGCCGGTCCTGTTCGCGCAGTTCGACGGCGGCGTCATCGTCGCCATGCTGGCGCGAATCTCGCAATGGATGTTCGTGGTGCTGCTGTCGATTCAGCCGCTGTTTCGGCTTCGCGCCATTGGCAAGTCGGCAGACCTCCTGCCGCGTCTGGCGGCGCTGGCCGCCGTTGGCGTGCCGCTGATGTTCCTGCTGCTCGAGCGGGCGCCGGCGAGCCTGCCCTACAATGTGACGGCCGTGATCGTCAGCCTGTTCGCCAATGTGATGTTGTTGGTCACTGTCAGCTTTCTCGGCCGCTCGCTGAGCGTGATGCCGGAGGCGAGGCGTCTGGTCGAGGACGGTCCCTACGGCATGGTCCGCCATCCTCTGTATCTGTTCGAGATGCTGGCCATCATTGCCGTCGCCCTGCAGTATCGTTCGCTGCCGGCGGCCGCCCTGCTGGCGCTGGCGATCGTCCTGCAGGTGGCGCGGGCGCGTTGGGAGGAGGGCGTGCTGGCGCGCGCATTCCCCGACTTCGCCGCCTATCGCGCGCGCACCTCGTTCATCATCCCGAGCGATCCGGTGCGCTTCCTCGCCTCGTTCATGATCGATCCTTCCGTGCGCCGCCGTTCGGCGCTCGTCGTCGCCTGCATGGTCGCGGTGCTGGGACTGGCGGCGGCGGCGTTGCCGCGGCTGATCGTGTAGCGCAACCGCCGCGGCGGATGGCGTGACTTCGTCGCCGATGATGGAATATGCTGTTAACTACATTACACGCCAGGGGAATTGCCGCGGCTTTGACCTGTTCATTTAACCGGCTCGCAATTTTTCATTGTTAGGTTCGCATCCGATCCAAATGGTCCGGCAAACCGGCCTTGGGTCACGCTCAGACAGCCACGTGTGGACCTAAGGAGCCAACCGATGAAGAAGCTGATTTCGCGTTTCGTGAAGGATGAGTCGGGCGCAACGGCCATTGAATATGGCCTCATCGCCGCCGGCATCTCCGTTGCGATCATCGCCGTTGTGAACGGCCTCGGCACCAAGCTGAACACGACCTTCACCAGCATTTCCAGCCAGCTTAACTAACCGTTCTGTTGTGCTCGGCTAAGCGAGGGCTCCGGTCGACGCCGGAGCCTTTTCGCATTCCAGCACGCCGGTATCACGTCATGGTCATGTTGACCGAAGCGACCGCGTTGACGGTGTTTCCGGCGATGATGGCGTTCGCCGCATTGAGCGATCTGTTCACGATGACGATCGCCAACCGCGTCTCGCTCATCCTGGTGGGCGGCTTCGGCGTCCTTGCCGTCATGGCCGGAATGAGCGTCGCCGACATGGCCGCCCATGCCGGGGCCGCCATCGCCGTGCTCATTGTCGCCTTCGCCTGCTTCGCCTGCGGCTGGATCGGCGGCGGCGACGCCAAGCTGGCGGCCGCCGCGGTGCTGTGGCTGGGCTTCGCGCATCTCGCCGACTATTTGCTTTACGCTTCGTTGCTCGGCGGAGCGCTCACCGTGCTGCTCATGCAGTTTCGCGCCGTGCCGCTGCCGGCGGTGCTGGCGGGCCGGGAATGGGTCGAGCGGCTGCATCGCCGCGACGGCGGCATTCCCTACGGCATCGCGCTCGCGGCGGCGGCGCTGCTGATCTATCCGCAGACCGAATGGCTGAAGGCGGCCGGCGTCTAGCCACGCGCAACGCCCGATTAACTCGATTTGGATACGCCTCATTAACCATGCTTTGACGTTTAGCTGGTGAAATCCGGTCCTGGCGGTGCCTCCGCCGCAGCGTCACCGGAGAACTGAAGCGTAATGAAATCAGCGCGTCTTATCGTACTCGGTGTCGCTCTGCTCGCCGGCGGCATGGCCGCTTGGCTGGCGAGCGGCAGTCGGGCGCCCGAGCCGCCCAAGGCGCCGGCGGCGCCGCCGCCCTTGGCGACGGTCGAGGTCCTGGTCGCCAAGTACGATCTCGGCACCGGTCAGGTGCTCGGCGATCTGGACGTCGGCTGGCAGACTTGGCCGGCGGCCGCGGCCAATTCGAGCTTCATCAAGAAGACCGACCGCCCGGACGCGGTCAAAGAATTCGTCGGCGCGGTCGTGCGCATGCCGGTCGCGGCCGGAGAGCCGATCCGCGACAGCAAGGTGGTCATCGCCAAGGGCAGCGGCTTCATGGCCGCGATCCTGCCGCACGGCATGCGGGCGGTCTCGCTGGACGTGGCGCCCAATACCGGGGCCGGCGGCTTCATCCTGCCCAACGACCATGTCGACGTGCTGCTGACGCGCCGCGACAAGGCGGCGGAAAAGGCGACCGGCGTCGAGAGATTCGTCACCGAAACGATTCTGCGGAACGTGCGGGTGCTGGCGGTGGATCAGACGATCGGGGAAAAGGACGGGCAGAAGGTCGTGGTCGGCAAGACCGCGACTATCGAGCTCGATCCGCAGCAGAGCGAGACGCTGGCGCTTTCGCACCAGCTCGGCACGCTGTCGCTGGCGCTGCGCAGCCTGCTCGATTCGCAATCGCAGACTCCCGAGGGCAGCGACGAGGGCGACGAGCGCCGGGGCTTCATCAATACGGTGCGCTACGGCGTGAGCACGCAATCAACGCGCTGAGTTCGCACGGAGGGATTCCACCATGGCAACAGGAACACCGATCCGCGCGGCAGCCGTCGCGATCCTGATCGCCGGGTCACTGACCGCCTCGCCCCGTGCCGTCGCCGCCGAGGCGCCGATCGGCGAGCCGCCAATGCAGCCGATTACGGTTGCGGCGAGCGATTTCGGCTCCCGCTCCGTCGTGCTCGGCGTCGGCAAGTCGTTGGTCATCGATCTGCCGCGCGAGATCAAGGACGTGCTGGTCGCCGATCCCAAGATCGCCAACGCCGTGATCCGCTCTTCGCGCCGCGCCTACATCATCGGCAACGAAGTCGGTCAGACCAACGTGTTTTTCTTCGATGCCGAGGGCCGGCAGATGGCCGGCTTCGACATTGCGGTCACCCGCAACCTCAACGGCATCCGCGCGGCGATCCGGCAAGTGCTCCCCGACGCCGACATCCGCGTCGAAGGCATCGGCAGCGAAGGCGTCGTTCTCGCCGGCACCGCGGCCAGCCAGGCCGAGGCGCAGCAGGCCTTCGACATCGCCTCTCGGTTGCTCGGCGTCTCCTCGTCCGACGCCGCCGGCAGCGGCGCCAAGATCGTCAACGCCATCGTCGTCCGCGGCCGCGACCAGATCATGCTCAAGGTCACCGTCGCCGAGGTCGAGCGCGACATCATCAAGCAGCTCGGCATCAATCTTGCCGGCACGGTGGGCTACGGCACCGCCGTGGTCAATTTCAACAACACCAATCCGTTCTCGGCCTATGGCCAGCCGCTCAGCAGCTCGGCGATCACCGGCGGATGGCAATCGATCAGCGCCACCCTGCAGGCCATGGAGCAAGCCGGCGTCATTCACACGCTCGCCGAGCCGAGTCTCACCGCCGTTTCCGGGGAAACCGCGACCTTCGTGGCCGGCGGCGAGTTTCCGGTCCTCAACGGCTTTTCCTGCAGCGCGGCATCGGGCGCCACCGCGGGCACGGCCTCGCCATCGATCTGCCAGCCCTCGATCGACTTCAAGAAGTTCGGCGTCAGCCTCAACTTCACGCCGATCGTGCTCAGCGAGGGCCGCATCAGCCTCAAGGTGATGACCGAGGTGTCGGATCTGTCGAGCAACAATTCGCTGGTGATGTCCGTTCCCGGCTCGGCGCAAACGGTGACCGTGCCGTCGATCCGCACCCGCCGCGCCGATACCACGGTGGAAATCCCCTCCGGCGGCTCGCTGGCGATGGCCGGCATGATCCAGAACGACACCAAGCAGCAGATCAACGGCCTGCCCGGCCTGATGGAGCTTCCCGTTCTCGGGCCGCTGTTCAAGAGCCGCGATTACATCAATCAGCAGACGGAGCTGATGGTGCTGGTGACGCCCTACGTGGTGCGCGCGGTCGCGCAGAAGGATTTGTCGCGGCCCGACGACGGCTTCGCCGACGCCAGCGATCCGGCGAGCGTGCTGCTCGGCCGGCTCAACCGCATCTACGGCGTCGGCGGAACCGTCGATCCGCCGGACAACTACCGTGGCAGATACGGCTTCATCCTCGATTGACCTGCCGCGCAAGGAGACGACGATGCAGACTGTCCGCACAATGATCGTCGCCGGCCGCGTCGCCCGCGCCGGCCGCGGCATCGCGGCGTCGGCGGTGCGCGCCGCGCTCTTCGCCGGGTCTTTGTTCCTGGTCTGCGGATGCAACACCGACCAGCAGGTCGCCGGCGTGCCCGACGTGCCGCCGGATTATCGGCTGCGGCATCCGATCACGATCCGCGAGGCCGACCGCACCCTGCAGGTCTTCATCGGTTCCAACCGCAGCGAACTGACGCCGTCGCAACGCGCGGAGGTGCTCGCTTTCGCGCAGACCTGGCGGCGCGAAGCGACCGGCGGCGTGGTTGTCGAGCTGCCGGCAGGCACCAGCAACGAACGGGCGTCGGCCGAGGCGTGGCGCGAGATTCAGTCCATCCTGGCTGCGACCGGCGTGCCGCCGCAGGGCATCATCGTGCGCAGCTACCACGTCACGGCGCACACGCTGGCCACGATCCGCATCACCTATCCGAAGATCGCCGCGCAAGCCGGCCCCTGCGGCCTCTGGCCCGCCGATATCGGGCCGAGCTTCAACCGCGACTATTTCGAAAACCAGCCCTTCTGGAATCTCGGCTGCGCCAGCCAGCGCAACCTCGCCGCCATGGTCGACAATCCGGCCGACCTCGTGCAGCCGCGCGCCGAGACGCCGTCCTATACCCAGCGGCGTACGACGGTATTTGACAAATACCGGGAAGGCGCCCCCACCGCCACCCCCAATCAGTCGAGCGAATCCGCCAAGATCAGCGAAGTCGGCAAATGATGCGGCCAGATGATGAAATCGGTTAGCCAAGCCGTTGCGCAAGAGAGCAATGCCGCCGACATCGTCGGGCGCGATGAGCACATCGCGCCGGCGCCTCGCGTCTCGGTGCAGGCTTTCTGCGAAACCGTGGAGACCGCCGCCGCCATCCAGGCGGCCGGCGAGGATCGACGTTTGGCCAAGGCGCATCTGCGCATCCAGATGGGCGGCCTGACCGCGGCCGTTGAAGCCTATCAAAACGCGCCGACGCCGAACGTCATCGTGCTTGAATCGGAAGGCCGCGGCGAAGACATCCTCGGCGGCCTCGATCAGCTCGCCGAGGTGTGCGATGCCGGCACGCGCGTGATCGTCATCGGGCGCACGAACGACGTCGGGCTTTATCGCGAGCTCGTGCGGCGCGGCGTCAGCGAGTATCTGATCGCGCCAGTCGGCGCCCTGCAGGTGGTGCGGGCCGTTTGCGGCTTGTTCTCGGCACCCGACGCCAAGCCGATCGGCCGCATCATCGCCGTCGTCGGCGCCAAAGGCGGCGTCGGCGCCTCGACCATCGCCCACAACGTCGCCTTCGCCATCGCCGCAGACCTGATGCTCGATGCGGTGGTGACCGATCTCGATCTCGCCTTCGGCACCGCCGGCCTCGATTTCAACCAGGATCCGCCGCAGGGCGTCGCCGAGGCGGTGTTTTCCCCCGACCGTATCGACAACGCCTTCATCGATCGGTTGCTGGCGAAGTGCACCGACCACTTAAGCCTGTTGGCGGCGCCGGCGGCGCTTGAGCGGGTCTACGATTTCGGCGCCGACGCGTTTGAGGCGATCTTCGATACGCTGCGCGCCTCAGTGCCATGCATCGTCATCGACGTTCCGCATCAGTGGACCGGTTGGACCAAGCAGACGCTGGTCGGCGCCGACGACGTGCTGATCGTCGCCGCGCCCGATCTCGCCAACCTGCGCAATACCAAGAACCTGTACGACCTGCTCAAGACGGCGCGGCCGAACGACCAGCGTCCGCTTTACTGCCTCAACCAGGTCGGAGTGCCGAAGCGGCCGGAGATCAAGGCCGCCGACTTCGCCAAGGCTCTCGAGAGCGAGGCCGTCGCCGTCATCCCGTTCGAGCCGCAATTGTTCGGCGCGGCCGCAAATAACGGGCAGATGATCGCCGAGATCTCTTCCGGGCATCGCACCGCCGAAATGTTCCGGCAGCTGGCCCAGCAATTGACCGGCCGAGCTGAGCCGAAGAAGCAGCGATCGAGTCTCATCCCGCCGCTGATCGACAAACTGCTGCAGCGGCAGGCGTAACATCTGGTGGAGTGGCGTCGGTGTTTGGCAAGCGTCCTACTTCCGGTGGTTCCCCCCCCGTAGCTGAAGAACGGCTGCCGCCGGCCCCGCCTCCGCCAGCGCCGCCGCCGGCGGCAGTGCCCGCCGCCGCGCCGGCCGAGGGCGGCCGTACGCCATTCCCCTCCGCGGGCCTCGGCGCGCCGATCCTGGCGGCGCCGTCGGCGACGAGGAGCGCGGCGGGCGGATCAAATCCGCCGCCGATTCCGTCCGCGGTCGACACGCGCCGCTCGGAATCCTACTACGAGGTCAAAGGCGCGATCTTCGGCGCGCTCATCGAAGCGATCGATCTTGGTCAGCTGGCCAAGCTCGACGCCGACTCCGCGCGCGAGGAAATCCGCGACATCGTCAACGAGATCATCGCGATCAAGAATATCGTGATGTCGATCTCGGAGCAGGAGGACCTGCTCGACGACATCTGCAACGACGTGCTCGGCTATGGGCCGCTCGAGCCGCTGTTGGCGCGCGACGAGATCGCCGACATCATGGTGAACGGCTCCGGCACGGTCTATATCGAAGTCGGCGGCAAGATTCAGAAGACCGGAATCCGCTTCCGCGACAACCAGCAGCTGCTCAACATCTGCCAGCGCATCGTCAGCCAGGTCGGCCGCCGGGTCGACGAATCCTCGCCGATCTGCGATGCGCGCCTGCCCGACGGCTCGCGCGTCAACGCCATCGTGCCGCCGCTGGCGATCGACGGGCCGGCGCTGACCATCCGCAAGTTCAAGAAGGACAAGCTGACGCTGGAGCAGCTGGTCAGGCTGGGCTCGATCTCGGCCGAAGGCGGGGACATTCTCAAGGTGATCGGGCGCTGCCGCATCAATACGCTGGTTTCCGGCGGCACCGGCTCCGGCAAGACCACGCTGCTCAACTGCCTCACCCGCTACATCGACCACGACGAGCGCATCGTCACCTGCGAGGACGCGGCCGAGCTGCAGCTGCAGCAGCCGCATGTGGTGCGCTTGGAAACGCGGCCGCCGAACCTCGAAGGCGAGGGCCAGATCACGATGCGCGATCTGGTGCGCAACTGCCTGCGCATGCGGCCGGAGCGGATCATCGTCGGCGAGGTGCGCGGCGCCGAAGCGTTCGACCTGCTCCAGGCGATGAATACCGGTCACGACGGCTCCATGGGCACACTGCACGCCAATAGTCCGCGCGAGGCGCTGTCGCGTCTCGAATCGATGATCTTGATGGGCGGCTATTCGCTGCCGTCGCGCACGATCCGGGAGATGATCTGTGCCTCCATCGACATCATCGTTCACGGCTCGCGCCTGCGCGACGGATCACGCCGCATCACCCACATCACCGAGGTGATGGGGATGGAGGGCGACGTCATCATCACCCAGGACCTGTTCGTCTATGAAATCATCGGCGAGGACGCCAACGGCAACATCGTCGGCAAGCACAAATCGACCGGCATCGGCCATCCGAAGTTCTGGGATCGCGCGCGCTATTACGGCGAGGATCAAAGGCTGGCGGCGGCGCTCGATGCGGCGGAAGCCGTGCGCGAGACGGTCGGAGGCTAGAGCATGATCGGCAAAGGCCAGCGCCGTCCGGCAAAAGGATCGTGCGGCAACGAAAACCCCGGGCGCCGATCGATTGCTTGGCCCCGGTTGACCTGAAACGTAGCGGGCATGCAGACTTACGCATTATTCTTTCTGGTGACGATCGCGATCGGCGGGGCCGCCTGGGTATTCATTTATCCGCTGCTTTCCGGCGAGCGGAACGCGAAAAAGCGCGTTGCGAGCGCCGCGCGGGCGGAGCGGATGCCGTCGAACCAGACGCGCGCGGCGCAGAAACCGCGGCGCGAGCAGATCGAAAACACGCTCAAGGAGATCGAGGAGCGGCAGAAGAAGGCCAAGCGCATGCCGCTTGCCGTGCGCATCTCGCAGGCGGGGCTCACCTGGTCGAAACGCCGGTTCATGCTCACTTCCGCGGTGCTCGCGATCGGCGCGTTCCTGTTGGCGATACCGGTCGGCGCCGGGCTGATACCGGCGCTCGGCCTGGCGTTTGCCGCCGGCTGCGGCCTGCCGCTGTGGCTGTTGTCGTATCTGAAGAAACGCCGGCAAGCGCGGTTTCTCGAGAACTTTCCCGACTCCGTCGACGTGATCGTCCGCGGCATCAAGGCCGGCTTGCCGCTGCTCGACAGTTTCAAGCTGATCGTCGCCGATGCCGAGGAGCCGATACGCGGGGAATTCCGCGCCATCATCGAGACGCAGACCATCGGCATGCCGCTCGGCGAGGCCTGCCTCAAGCTGCGTGAGCGCATGCCGCTCGCCGAAGCGAACTTTTTCGGCATCGTCATCTCCGTGCAGCAGCGCGCCGGCGGCAACCTGTCCGAAGCGCTCGGCAACCTTTCGCGGGTGCTGCGCGATCGCAAACGCATGCAAGCCAAGATCCAGGCCATGTCGATGGAGGCCAAGGCGTCGGCGACAATCATCGGCGCGCTGCCGCTGGCGGTCATGGCGCTCGTCTACTTCACGAGTCCGGCATACATCGAGCTGCTGTGGACGACCTCGCTCGGGCGCACGATGCTGACCGGCTGCGCCCTGTGGATGGGCATCGGCATCCTGGTGATGCGCAAGATGATCAATTTCGATTTCTGAGGCACGCCATGTTTCGCCTCATCATGCAGTTGCTCGATCCGCAAACGCTGACGACGATCTTCGCCGCCATCGCCGCCGGCGCGACGGTGTTCACGCTGGCGATGCCGTTCTTGGCGAACGATACCCTGTCCAAACGCATGAAGGCGGTCGCCTTCGAGCGCGAGAAGATCCGCCAGCGCGAGCGCGAGCGGCTGGCGGAAGGAAGCAGGATCGCGCTGCGGCAGACGCCGCGCGCCTATATGAAGACGATCGTCGAAAACTTCCAGCTCAGCAAATGGGTCGGCCAGGAGGAGGCGCGCGCCATGCTCGTGCAGGCCGGCTATCGCGGCCAGGCGCCCTACGTCACCTATCTGTTCTTCCGCATGGTGATGCCGGTCGTCATGCTGGTCTTCTCGCTGCTCTATCTCTTCGTCGTGGTCCAGCTCGATCAGCCGCCGCTGCTCAAGGTCGCAATCTCGATCGGCGCCGCCTATTTCGGCATGTTGAGTCCCAATCTCTTTCTCAAGAACCAGATTCAGCGGCGGCAGCTTTCGATCAAGCGCGCGTTCCCCGATGCGCTTGACTTGCTGCTGATCTGCGTCGAATCCGGCATGTCGATCGAGGCGGCGTTCCACAAGGTCAGCGAGGAGGTCGGCGTGCAGTCGGTGGCGCTGACCGAGGAGTTGACGTTGACGACGGCGGAATTGTCCTATCTGCCGGATCGCCGCCAGGCCTATGAGAACCTGGCGCGGCGCACCGGCCTCGAAGGCGTGAAGGCGGTGTGTCTCGCCCTGCAGCAGGCGGAACGCTACGGCACGCCGCTCGGCGCCACCATGCGGGTGCTGGCGCAGGAGAACCGCGACATGCGCATGTCCGAAGCGGAAAAGAAGGCCGCCGCCCTGCCGCCGAAGCTCACGGTGCCGATGATCTTGTTCTTCCTGCCGGTGCTGTTCGTCGTCATTCTCGGCCCGGCCGCGATCCGGGTGATGGCGCTGCCATAGACTGTCGCGCTCATTGCCGCGCGACCGGAAATGCCGAAGGCTGAGTCGCGGCCGAGGTCGCCGGATCGCCGTTCGCGCGGGCACGAGCGGATGCGCGCCCGTCGCCGCGCTGCGCCAGCATCTGCCGCAGATAGGCGACGTTGGCGGCGGCCTCCTCCGGCGGCAGATCGGCGCGTGCGATGGTCTCCGCCTCGGCGAAACGGCCCTGCAGGCCGACGACGAGCGCGAGGTTCTGGCGCACCCGCGGATCGGTCGGACGTTGCCCCGCGGCGCGGCGCAACGTCGCCTCGGCGTTCGGCAGTTCCTTCGCCAGCGCATAGGATAGACCGAGATTCGAGAGCACCGAGGGCTCGTCCGGAACGATCTTGAGCGCGGTCAGGTAGTAGCGCTGCGCGTCGGCGTGACGACCCATCTGGTCGAGCACGGCGCCTTGCGCCGACAGGATGCGCCAGTCGGGCTGGTCGGGCGAATGGGCGCGGCCGAGCACGTCGAGCGCCTGACTATAATCGCCGGCTTCCGCCAGCGCGCGCCCATAGGCGCCGAGCACGGCCTTGTCGCGCGGGTTGGCGAGCGAAAGCCGCTCGAGCACGGCGACCGCCTGGGCGCGCTGGCCGGTCGCGCGCAGCGCCTGCGCGTAGCGCAGCGCCACCTCGACGTTCCCGGGATTGGCGCGGTACTGCTGCCCATAGACGACGAGGTCGCGTCGCCACTCCGCATCGGAGCGATCGGCCGGCGCGATCGGCAGCGAGCCGGTGGTCGCTGTGCTCTGCGTCGTCTGGCAACCGGCCGTCGCCGCCGCGAGGACCACGGCCAGGGCGGCCGCGGCGAACAGGGGAGGAGAGCGGGATCGGGTCGAAACCATCGCGATCGCTGAGCGAACAGGCGCCATGGCGCCGGTCGCGCCGATGCCGCAGGGTCGGTCAGCAATAGACCGTTAACCCTAATGGGCGGTTAACGGCTGGGACGGCGATGGACGGCGCTGGTCGAAAAAACTGCGGCGCTATGCAGGCACCTTGCTTGCCGTGGGGCGCGCCTCGTTCACATAGCTCGTATTGTCGCCCTTCGGCCGCTCGCCGGCGATCGCCTGGCCCTCGACCATGTAATGCACCGCTTCGGCGATATTGGTGGCGTGATCGCCGATGCGCTCGATGTTCTTGGCGCAGAACAGATGGTGGATGCACATCGAGATGGTGCCGGGATCCTCCATCGTATAGGTGAGCAATTCGCGGAACAGCGAGACATAGAGCGCGTCGACATCCTTGTCGGACTGCCAGACCCGCAGCGCCTTGTCCGGATTGCGATCGACGAAACTGTCGAGCACCGCGGCGAGCTGCGCCACCACCAGCGCCGCCATGTGCTTGAGCCCGCGCATCAGCGTGCGCTGCGAGTTGTCGCCGCTGACCGCGATGACGCGCTTGCCAATGTTCTTTGCCAGGTCGCCGACCCGCTCGAGGTCGGTGGCAATGCGCAACATCGCCACCAGCGCGCGCAGATCGACGGCCATCGGCTGCCGCAACGCAATCGTCGCCACGGCTTTCTCCTCGATCTGCCGCTGCAGCTCGTCGACCGCCTCATCGGCGGCAATGACGTGACGGGCAAGAGCAATGTCGCGCCGCGACAGCGCGTCGATCGAGTCGGTGACCTGCTTCTGAGCGAGACCGCCCATCTGCGCCACCAATTGCGTGAGCTCGACCAGGTCGGTGTCGAAAACGCGCGTGGTGTGCTCGGAAAAATCCATGGCCTGGGGGCGGTTTTGGGCGCTTCTCGCTTTGGCCCTCTTTGGCCATGCCGCTCCAGGCGCCTTGCGCCCCGGCGCGCACAGCGGGTCCAACGCATTGATGATTCTACGATTAATGCGTGACGATCCGATGACATTAGCGGGGTGAGCGCGCGTCGCGAACCGCTCGCCGCAGGAAAATTTCGCGCAACGGCGCTGGCGCTGTCATCACAATCACACCGAGCCGTCGATAAGATTCAAGTTGATTCGGCGTGCCGATCCGCGGCCGCAACGAAGCGCGACTGCTGTCCGCGGCGAGGATGGAATGATGGCGTCAGCGGTCGTCGATGCGATCGGAGCGACCGGCGCCGCTCTGACCACGCTGTGCTCGGTGCCGCAGGCGGTAAAGATCATCCGCGAGCGCGACACGCGGGCGATTTCGCTGCCGGCGACCACGCTGAGCGCGCTCGGCGTGCTGCTCTGGCTCGTCTACGGGCTCGCCGTCGTCGACGGGCCGCTGATCGCCTCGAGTATCATCACCTTCGCGATCACCGGAGTCATCCTGCTGCTCAAGATCCGCCATGGCTGACCAGCCGGCGGCGATCGTTCACGCCGTCGATCAACGCGCGAGCAGCGCCAGCAGACCGCGGAGCAATTGCAGCGGCGTCGGCGGGCAGCCGTCGATGTGGAGATCGACGGGAACGACGGCGTTGACGCCGCCGACGACGCCGTAGCTGCCGGCGAAAATGCCGCCATCCGCTGCGCAACGGCCGACGGCGACGACCCACTTGGGGTCGGGCGTCGCGTTGTACGTGCGTTCGAGCGCCTCGCGCATATTGCGCGTGACCGGGCCGGTTACGAGAAGCACGTCCGCATGGCGCGGTGAGGCGACGAAGCGCAGACCGAAGCGCTCGAGATCGTAGAAGGCGTTGTTGAGCGCGTGGATTTCCAGCTCGCAGCCGTTGCACGAGCCGGCATCCACCTCGCGGATGGCGAGGCTGCGGCCGAGGCGGCGGTGCGCCGCGCGCTCGACGCCCATCGCCAATTCGGCGAGCGCGGCATCGTCGGGAAGCGGAGGCCTTTCGGTCAGCGGTCCGTGCGTGAGGCTTTCAAACAATGTCCTGCGCATTTTCGCCTACAGATCATGGCCCGAATACGAGCAATTGAAGGACTTGTTGCAGAGCGGGAAGTCGGCGACGATGTTGCCCTCGATCGCCGCTTCGAGCAGCGGCCACTGGAACCACGACGGATCGCGCAGATGGCAGCGCGCAATAAGCATGCCGTCGAGCCGAACCCAGACCAGCACGTCGCCGCGGAAGGCTTCGGCAAATCCCAGTCCTTCGGCGTCGGCGGCGCCACCGCTCTCGTCGAGCGCGGTGGCGATCGGCCCCCGCGGAAGGTCTGCGAGAATTTGCTCGATCAGCCTCAGGCTCTGCTCGACTTCGCGGATGCGCACCCAGACACGCGCATTGACGTCGCCCGCCGTCAGTACGGGAACCGCAAAGTCGAGCCGGTCGTATGGCGCGTAGCCGGGCGTCTTACGTGCATCGAAATTCCGGCCGCTGGCGCGTCCGACATGGCCGGGCGCCGCGAACTGCCGGGCGAGTTCGGCGCGAACGATTCCGGTGCCGACGGTACGGTCCTGCAGCGAGGCGGTGTTATCGTAAAGTTCGACCAGACGGGGAAACCGCGCCCGGATGTGCCGCAAGGCATCGTGGATATGAGTCGCGCCTGCGGAATGAAGATCGTCGCCGACGCCGCCAGGAATGACTCGATCCATCATCAGCCGATGCCCGAAAGCCGCTTCCGCCGCACGCAGCACCAGTTCGCGCAGGATGCCGGTATGCGCATGCATGAGCGCAAACGACGCATCGTTGCAGATGGCGCCGATGTCGCCGAAATGATTTGCCAGCCGCTCGAGCTCCGCCATCAGCGCCCGCAGATATTGCGCACGCGGCGGCGCCGCGATGTTCAGCGCCGCTTCGATCGCGTGGGCGAAGGCGATGCCGTAGGCGACGGTGCTGTCGCCGGATGTGCGCGCGGCGAGTTTCGCGGCGTGCTCGATGGTCGCGCCGACCATCAATGACTCAATGCCCTTGTGCACGTAGCCGAGGCGCTGTTCGAGCCGCGCCACGGTCTCGCCACCGGCCGTGAAGCGGAAATGGCCCGGCTCGATGATGCCGGCATGCACCGGGCCGACCGGAATTTGGTGCAGGCTCTCGCCCTCGACCGGCAGAAAAGCGTAAGCAGGCGGCGTTGCCGGCGCCGGCATGCGCGCGCCGAGCGGATGCTTGACGTCCCAAAAGCCGAGATCGAGCCAGGGCCGCGTGTCCGGCGCGCCGACCGGTTCGAGGCCGTAGAGGCTGGCAATGGCGCGCTCGAGGCGGATCGCGGGCGGATGCATCGTGCCGACCGAGGGAAACGTTCCGGCCGGACAGGCGAGGCTCGCGACCGTGATGGCGCCGGCGTCCTCGCTCATGAGCGCCATGTGCACCATGCGCTCGGCGCCGCCGTCGCCCCACAGGCCGAGAAGCGCCGCGCGGCCGGCGGCGATCTCCTCGGCGATGCGGCGCCAAACCTCCGCCGTCACCACGAGGCGCGGCCATGGTCGATGCTGCTCGACGCGCCGGCCCTGTGAGATAGTGTCGATCGTCAAGGGCATCGGCCTATCCGAGCAGTCCGGCGACGTTCTGGAACCAGGAGACCAGCGCCGGCGGCATGTAGATGCCGGCGGCCAGCACCAGTGCGAGATGCGCAAACATCGGCACATAGGACGCCTGCGCCGGGGCGCTCGGACCGCGCGGCTCGCCGAAGGCAACGCTGTTGAGGCGCAGAAAAAGTCCGGCGAAGCCGACGAGGAGGCCAAAAACGAGAATGATCGCGAGCAGCGGCGCGCGGGCGAAGGTCGAACTGACGACGAGGAATTCGCTCATGAAGATGCCGAGCGGCGGCAGTCCGGCGATGGCGACGACGCCGAGCACCAAGCCCCAGCCGAGTGTCGGATGGGTGACGGTGAGGCCGCCCATGTCGGCGATGCGCTGCGTGCCCTTGACTTGCGCGACGTGGCCGACCGCGAAGAAGATCGCCGACTTGGTGAGCGAGTGCATGGTCATGTGCAGCAGGCCGGCGAAATTGGCGAGCGCCCCGCCCATGCCGAAGGCGAAGGTGATGATGCCCATGTGCTCGATCGAGGAATAGGCAAACAGCCGCTTGATGTCGCGCCGGCGGTAGAGCATGAACGCGGCGAAGACGAGGGAAAGCAGCCCGAGCATCACCATCAGCGGGCCCGGCGCCAGCGCCGCGGCGTTCGCCGCCAAAAGCATCTTGAAGCGCAGCAGCGCGTAGAGCGCGACGTTGAGCAAAAGGCCAGACAGCACCGCCGAGATCGGCGTCGGCCCCTCGGCGTGCGCATCGGGCAGCCAAGCGTGCAGCGGCGCCAGCCCGACCTTGGTGCCGTAGCCGAGCAGCAAGAAGACGAAGGCGAGATCGAGCACGGCCGGATCAAAGTCGCCGGCGCGGGCAAGCAGCACGGTCCACACCATGGCGAGGAGGCCCTCGCCGACCACCGGCCGTGCCGCCATGTAGACGAGGATGGTGCCGAACAAAGCGAGCGCGATGCCGACGCTGCCGAGAATGAAGTATTTCCACGCCGCTTCGAGCGCCTCGTGGGTGCGGTAAATACCGACCATGAGCACTGTGGTCAGCGTGGCCAGCTCGATCGCCACCCACATCAGACCGATATTGTTGGCGACCAACGCAAGATTCATCGCGAACATCAGGACCTGATACATGGCGTGATAGAAACGCACGAAAGGCGGCGTCAGCCGCCCGCTCTCCAGCTCGTGGCCGATATAACTCAAGCTGAACACGCTGGTGGTGAAGCCGACGAAACTGGTGAGCACGATGAACGTGCCGTTGAGGTCGTCGACCAACAGATAGGCGCCCGGCTGCGGCCGTCGGAACAACAGCGACAGAGCGCAGGCGAGCGTCAGCGCCGTCGCCAGCACGTTGAGCCGGGCGCTCGCCCGATAGTCGGGCAGCGCCGCCAACAGCGCGGCGGCCAAGGCGGGAACCAGGAGGACGCCGGTCAGGCCGTCGAAGGTCATCGGCGCTCTCCACGGAAGCGGTCGATGACCTGCACGTCGACCGTGTCGAAACGCTCGCGGATGCGGAACAGAAAGATGCCGATCACGATGAAGGCAATGAGGATGGAGAACGCGATGCTGATCTCGACCACGAGCGGCATCCCCTTGGCGCCGGTGGCCGCGAGCACGAGGCCGTTTTCCAACGACATGAAGCCGACCACTTGGCCCACCGCATTGCGCCGCGTCACCATCATCAACAGGCCGAGCAGCACCACGGAAAGCGCAAAGGCGAGGTCCTCGCGCGCCAGCGGATCGGCTTCATGCGTCACCCGCAGCATCACCACCATGGACAGGGCGACGAGGCCCATACCGGCCAGCATGGCCGGCCCGACACCCACGACCTTCTCGATCTCGCGATGAATGCCCAGCCGGGCGATGATCCGATGCAGCGCCACCGGGATGACCATCGCCTTGAAGAGGAGCGCGATCGCGGCGGTGACGTAGAGATGCGGCGCATCCTGGATGAACGCCTGCCAGGCCACCGAGGCCGCGAGCACCAGCGCGTGCGCCGCGAAGACGTTGAGCAGGGCGTAAAGCCGGTCCTGATAAAGTTCGAGGAAGCTGATCAGCACCAGCAAGCCGGCCAACAGATGGGCCACGTCGAAATCGATCCGGCTCATCAGAAGCTCCTGGTCACGAACCGCAGCAGCGTCGCCAGGAGGCCGAGCATCAGCGCCATGCCGAGGAATTCCGGCACGCGGAATACGCGCATCTTGGCGATCGACGTCTCGAAGAACGCGAGCAGAAAGCCGCCGACCGCGAGCTTGCCGACATAGGCGGCGACGCCGACGGCGAGCGTCGGCCAAGCGGCGTGGGCCGATTCGATCCCCCAAGGGGCGAACAGGCAGGCGATCAGCGAAACGTAGAGGATGAGCTTGAGCGAAGTAGACAGCTCGATGAGCGCCAGATGCCGGCCGGAATATTCGAGCACCATCGCCTCATGCACCATGGTGAGCTCGAGATGCGTCGCCGGATTGTCGATCGGGATACGGCCGTTCTCGGCGATCGCCACCATCCCCAGGCCGATAAGCGCCAGCGCCAGCGAAACGCGCAGCCCGACCTGCGGCGAGCCCATGAACTCGGCCACGGTCGAGAGCTGGGTCGAGCCGGCGATCAAAGCCAGCGTGAACACGACCATGATCATCGCCGGCTCGGCGAGCGAGGCGATCATCACCTCGCGGCTCGAGCCGATGCCGCCGAAGCTCGTGCCGACGTCGAGCCCGGCCAGCGCCAGGAAGAAGCGGGCGCTGCCGAGGAGCGCGATGATGGCGATGAGGTCGGCCGACCAGGAGAACAGCAGTCCGGTGCGGAAGGTCGGCACCAGCGCCGCCGCGACCCAGGTGGCGGCAAACACCAGGTAGGGAATGACGCGGAACAGCCAGGAGGCGCTGTCCGCCAGCACCACCTCCTTGCGCATCAGCCGCGTGAGATCGCGATAGGGCTGAATGAGCGGCGGGCCGCGCCGCCGCAACAGCCGCGCCTTCATCTTGCGCACGAAGCCGGTGAACAGCGGCGCCAGGAGCAGCACCAGCAGCATCTGCCCGCCCTGAATGACCAAATCGCGGATCAGGACCATACGGCGAGCACCAGGAGCAGAACGACGAGGGCGCAGAACACCAGCGTCAGAAATTGGCGAATGGTCAGGAATTGCAGATGATTAAGCCGGTCGGCGGCCTCCCCGATGCCGGCGACAAGCGGGGCGTAGAGAAAGTCCCAGATGAGATCGTGCAGCTCGACCGTCAACCGCGCCGGGCGCATGTCGCCGGGCGGCGGCATCTCTCCCGACTCGCGGGCGCGAAACACGAACGTGCCGAACACGCGCCGGATCGGCTGCGCGAAGCTCATCGCCGTGTATTGCGTCGCCGGGCTTGTATCGGGATAGCCGCAATCCCAGGCCGGCGCGCGGCGCAGCCGGTCCGAGGCGAGGCGGTGGATCGCGAACGCCGCGAGCATGCCCGATGCGGCCATGAACAGGAACACCAGCAGGCCGTCATAGGAACTGCGACTCGCGGCGATCGGCACGATCGAGAGCCATTGCGCGCCGATCTGCACCGGCATGCGCGCGCCAATGAGCGCGGAGCTGACCGGCGCCAGCGCGTCGATGAACAGGCCAGGCAGGATTCCGGCAATAAGGCAGAGCGACGCCAGAAGCAGCATCGCCGCGAGCGAGTACGAATCGGTTTCCGCGGCCCCGGCGGCGGCACGGGTGCGCGCGCGGCCGAGAAAGGTAATCCCATAGGCCTTGACGAAACAGGCGGCGGCGAGCGCGGCCGAAAGTGCCAGCAGCGCTCCGACCGCCGGCACCAGCAGCTTGAGCCCCCAGGGCGGCAGCTGCGGACTGAGCAGGATCGCCTGGAAGGTCAGCCATTCGGAGACGAAGCCGTTGAGCGGCGGCAGCGCCGAGATCGCCGCGCAGCCGACGAGAAAGACGAAAGCGGTCTGCGGCATGCGGTGGATGAGCCCGCCGAGGTGCTCCATGTCGCGTTCACCGGTCGCGCTGAGCACCGCGCCGGCGCCGAAGAACAACAGACTCTTGAACAGCGAATGGTTGAAGGCGTGAAGGAGCGCGGCGGTCAGCGCCAGCGCCGCGGCGAACAGCATGCCGTGCGCCTTGAAGGCGAGCGCCAGTCCAAGCCCGATGAAGATGATGCCGATGTTCTCCACCGTGTGATAGGCGAGGAGCCGCTTGAGATCGTGGTGCATGAGCGCGTAGAGCACGCCCATGACCGTCGTCATCCCGGCGAAGAGGAGCACCACGATGCTCCACCACCAGGCGGGGTCGCCGGAAAGATCGAAGACGATGCGCACGAAGCCGTAGACGGCGACCTTGGTCATGACTCCGCTCATCAGAGCGGAGACCTGGCTCGGCGCCGCCGGGTGAGCCAGTGGCAGCCACACATGCAGCGGCACGATGCCGGCCTTCGAGCCGGCGCCGATGAGCGCCAGAATCAGCGCCAGAGCGCCGAGCGTCGCCGAGGGATGCGCGGCGCGCATCTGCGCGAAGGTGTAGAGGCCGTCGGCGCCGGCAAGGAGGCCGAAGCCGAGCAGCAGAGCGAGCGTGCCGAAACTCGCCATCACCAGATAGACGTAGCCGGCGCGCAAATTGTCGGCGACGCGGTGGTGCGACATCACCAGCGCCCAGGAAGTGAGCGACATGAACTCCCAGGCCGAGAGAAATGTGAAGGCGTCATCGGCGAGCACGACGAGCGTCATCGCGGCGAGGAAGGCGGGATAGAACGGCAGCACGCTCTGCGGCGCCTCTTCGTGCTCGCCATGGCCGATTGCGAAGAGGCTCGCGCTCAACGCTCCGAGATCGACCACGACAAGGAAAAAGGCGGAGAGCGCGTCGAGGCGCAAATGCGCGCCGAGCCAGGGAAGGCCGAGCGGCAGGGTCATGTTTTGCGGCGGCGCCGCGCCGAGAAGATGCGCCAGCGCCGCGGCAAGCGAAATCGCCGCGACGACCGCGCTCGCGCCATAGACGAGGCGCGTCGCCGCGGCGGAGCGTCCGACCGCCACGGCGAGCGGGGCGAGGGCGAGCAGAAAAGCGACGCCAGCGAGAATGATCGTCAGCGTCACGCGACAGCCCTCTTCAGGCGCACGCCGCGCCCGCCGCCTTGGCTTGCCGCGTTGTCGGCAATCAATTCGATGCCGAGCGCATCAAGCGCCGCCACGAGCTTCATCAGCGAATCGACATTGCCGCGGATCACGCCGTCGCTTGCCTCCATGCGCTGGATGGTTGGGAGCGATAGCCCGGCGGCTTGCGCGAGCGTGCGCTGGTCGATGCCGAGAAGCGCACGCGAGGCCTTAAGCTGGCCGGAGGTGATCATCGTTGAGATGGGAGCGTGATGGTTTATATATCTATTATTGTGGCTAACACATCGACTCTCATGTTGCAATCGCAGATTTTTGGGTATGGATAGGCGCCGCGAAGCCGCCAGCTAACGCATTGCCGGAATGCGAAGAAGGCCGGCGGAGCAGAAATGCAGAAATAAAGACGTTAGAGCGTGATCGCTTCAGGTTGAATCGATCGTGCTCTATTTTTTCTTAGTGGAGCATGATCTTTTCGGAAAACCGGTTTCCACTTTTCCGGATCATGCTCTACGTCAGCACGCGCACCGGCTTGCCGTCGAGGAAGGCGCGGATGGCGTCGACCATGCCGGCGAAAAAGACGCGATAGTTCTGCTCGACGACATAGCCGAGATGCGGCGTGAGCACGACATTGTCGAGCCGGCGCAGCGGATGCGCGACGGGCAGCGGCTCGACGTCGAAGACGTCGAGCCCGGCGCCGGCGATGCGCCTTTCGCGCAACGCCGCGATGAGCGCCGCTTCCTCGACGATCGGGCCGCGCGAGGTATTGATAAAATACGCGCTCGGCTTCATCAGCGCGAGTTCGTTGCCGCCGATCAGGCCGCGCGTGCGCGGCGACAATTGCAGGTGGATCGAGAGAAAATCGGCGCGGCGGAACAGCTCGTCCCGGCTCACAGGCTCGACCCCGGCCTCCGCGCATTTCTCCGGCGTGAGGTTCTGGCTCCAGGCGATGATTTTCATCCTGAACGCCCGGCCGATCTCGGCCATGCGGGTGCCGAGCCGGCCGAGGCCGAGGAGGGCGAGCGTCATGCCTTCGAGGTCGAGCCCGATCGTGCTCTGCCAGGCGGCGCCGGCCTTGAGCCGCGCGTTCTCGTAGCCGATGCGGCGCACGAGCTCGAGCATCAGGCCGGTGGCGATGGCGGCGGTGGCATTGCCGAAGACGGGCGTGCCGCAGACGACCACGCCTCGCGCCTTGGCCGCCTCGATGTCGATCGCGGCGTTGCGCATTCCGGTCGTGATCAGGAGCTTCAGCTCCGGCAGCGCCTCGATCACCGCGCGCGGGAACGCGGTGCGCTCGCGCATGGCGCAGATGATGGCGAAGCCCTTAAGGGCCGCGACGACGTTCTCCGCGGAGCCGAGATATTCGTTGAAGACCTCGATGGCGACGTCGCCTCGCACCTTCGACCAGTCGGCCATGGCAAGGGCGACGTTCTGGTAATCGTCGAGAATGGCGCAGCGAACCGCCATGATGTCCGCCCGTTGCGTTTGCTGTTAGCCGTCTCACAACGGCTCGCGGAAGACAAGGGATGGCGGCCCGTCATTGCCGGCTCGCTCCGCGCCCGGCAGTGACCCCTGAGATTACGCGCGAACCTTGGAGAAATCGGTGGCGACCTCGGCGGCCGGCATTGCGCTCGTCACGCTGTCGGCGCGCTTGGCGCGGCATTTCGGGCCGGGGCCGCGCATATAGTAGAGCTCCGGCCGGTAGGGGTCGAATACGTCCTCAAAGGTTCGCCACAGCTCGCGAATGGCTTTCATGCAATTACGCCACATGACCCGCTCCCACATGCTTTTGTCGGCGTCTTGGGTCGCGCGGCGCGTGCGCGAGCGGAAGGCGCGCAATTGCCGCAAATTGTCCGCGCGAAATCATTAAAACTTGGTACGAGATTTCCGCAGGCGGGCCGCGATTGCCGCCCAGGCTTTACGAAGTGTTGCCGCGATCGCATGAGAAGAGCGCCCACGGCGCGCCGCTGCCGCACCTGGCGCCGAGCGCGGCCGGTCCTTGCCCTTGCCGGGCCTGATCGCTACATCAGCGCCAGTTTTCCCGACATGAGCGCTGTTGCGGTCGCGCGCCTTAAGCGCGTACCGGCCGAACGGCGCCAAAGGACGGCAACGGGCGTCAAGCAAGAGGGCAGGGCGCCCGACCTGGAAGCGAGATGGCGCGGCAATTCATCTATCATATGCAGGGTCTCTCCAAGACCTATCCCGGCAACCGCAAGGTCCTGGAGAACATCAACCTGTCGTTCTATCCGGACGCCAAGATCGGCGTGCTCGGCGTCAACGGCGCCGGCAAGTCGACGCTGCTGCGCATCATGGCCGGCCTCGACAAGGAATTTTCCGGCGAGGCCTGGGCGGCGCAAGGCGCCACGGTCGGCTTTCTGCCGCAGGAGCCGCAGCTCGATGCGGCGAAATCGGTGCGCGAGAACGTCATGGAGGGCGTCGCGCCGCAGCGGGCGATCCTCGAGCGTTACAACGAACTCGCAGCGAATTATTCCGACGAGACCGCCGAGGAGATGACCAAACTGCAGGACGAGATCGAGGCCAAGGGCCTCTGGGATCTTGATTCCAAGGTCGACCAGGCCATGGACGCGCTGCGCTGCCCGGCCGACGATGCCGATGTGGCGCAGCTCTCCGGCGGCGAGAGGCGGCGCGTCGCGCTCTGCCGGCTGCTGCTCGAGCAGCCCGACCTCCTGCTGCTCGACGAGCCGACCAATCACCTCGACGCCGAGTCGGTCATGTGGCTCGAGGGCCATCTGCGCAACTATCCCGGCGCCATCCTCATCGTCACCCACGACCGCTACTTCCTCGACAACGTCACCGGCTGGATACTCGAGCTCGACCGCGGCCGCGGCATTCCCTATGAGGGCAACTATTCCGCCTGGCTGGTGCAGAAGCAGAAACGGCTGGAGCAGGAGGGGCGCGAGGAGGAGGCGCGGCAGCGCACGCTCGCGCGCGAGCAGGAATGGATCGCCGCTTCGCCGCGCGCACGGCAGGCGAAGTCGAAGGCGCGCTATCAGCGCTACGAGGAATTGCTGCAGAAAGCCGGCGAGAAGCAGACGCAGACCGCGCAGATCGTCATCCCGGTGGCCGAGCGGCTCGGGCAGAACGTCATCGACTTCGATCACCTGAAAAAAGGGTTCGGCGGCAATCTTTTGATCGACGACCTCAGCTTCAAATTGCCGCCCGGCGGTATCGTCGGCATCATCGGGCCGAACGGCGCCGGCAAGACCACGTTGTTCCGCATGATCATCGGCCGGGAGAAGACCGACGCCGGCACCATCAAGATCGGCGAGTCGGTGCACCTCGGCTATGTCGACCAGTCCCGCGACACGCTCGACGGCAAGAAGACCGTCTGGGAGGAGATCTCCGGCGGCCTCGATCAGCTGCAGCTCGGCAAGCGCGAGGTCAACTCGCGCGCCTATTGCGCCGCATTCAATTTCAAGGGCGCCGACCAGCAGAAGAAGGTCGGTTCGCTCTCCGGCGGCGAAAGGAATCGCGTGCACCTCGCCAAGATGCTGAAATCCGGCGCCAATGTGCTGCTGCTCGACGAGCCGACCAACGACCTCGACGTCGATACGCTGCGCGCGCTGGAAGAGGCGCTCGAGGATTTCGCCGGCTGCGCCGTGATCATCAGCCACGACCGCTGGTTCCTCGACCGTATCGCCACGCACATTCTCGCCTTCGAGGGCGACAGCCACGTCGAATGGTTCGAGGGCAATTTCCAGGACTACGAGGAGGACAAGAAACGCCGCCTCGGCGTCGACTCGACCATCCCGACGCGGATCAAATACAAGAAGTTTTCACGCTGAGATTTCGACGCCGATGGACGATTGGAGCGCCCGGCAATATCTGAAATTCGAGGACGAGCGTACGCGGCCGCCGCGCGATCTGTTGGCGCAGGTGCCGCTCGACCGTCCGCGCCGCATCGTCGATCTCGGTTGCGGGCCGGGCAATTCCACCGCGCTTCTCGTCGCGCGTTACCCACAGGCCGAGGTGATCGGGATCGATTCCTCGCCCGACATGCTGCGCCAGGCGCGCCACCGGCTGCCGGCCTTGCGTTTCGTTGAGGCCGACATCGCGGGCTGGGCGCCCGACGCGCCGACCGATTTGCTGTTCGGCAACGCCGTGTTCCAATGGCTGCCGGACCATGTCGCGGTGCTGTGCCGGCTCATCGAGGCGTTGCCGCCGGGCGGCGTGCTCGCGGTGCAGATGCCGGACAATACGCGCGAGCCGGCGCATCTCCTGCAGCGCGAGGTGGCGGAGGAGGGGCCATGGGCGAACGAGCCAGCGCTGCGCGGGGCGGCGCGCGGCGATCTGCCGGCGCCGGAAGCCTATTACGATCGGCTCGCGCCGCTCTGCGCCCGCATCGACATCTGGCACAGCGTCTACAATCACGTCCTGGCGGGCCCCTCAGCCATCGTCGAATGGTTCAAGGGCTCGTCGCTGCAGCCGTTCCTGTCGCCGCTTCATGCCGCCGAGCGCGAAAAATTTCTCGCCGCCTACACGGAGAAGGTCGCGCGCGCCTATGCGCCGCGCTTCGACGGCAAGGTGTTGCTGCGCTTTCCCCGCCTTTTCATCGTGGCGGTGCGCTGATCGGCGCACAGTCGAACCGCTGACGCCGGGCTCGGCAATCGCCGCTTGACAGGCTCGCAAGGGCCGCCCTACAGTTAACTCATCAGTTAAGTGTTTATTGACTCGTGCGGTACTGGCTGGTACCCTATATTTTGGCGTCGATCGGAGGAACCACATGGCAGACGTGGAAATCATCGGTTTTCCGGTGTCGAACTATGTGCGGGCGGTGCGCATGGTGTGCGAAGAGAAAGCCATCCCCTATGATCTCAACGAGGCTTTGCCGCGCACGCCGGACGCCTTCGCCATTCACCCGTTCGGCAAAATCCCGGTGATGCGCCACGGCGACTTCGAGCTATGCGAGTCGAAGGCGATCGCCACCTATCTCGATCTCGCGTTTCCCGGCCCGAAGCTGATCCCGACCGATCCGCGGCACGCGGCGCTCACCGAGCAATGGGTGTCGCTGGTCAATACCCGGATCGATCCGACCATGATCCGCACTTATGTGTTCGCCTATGTCTTCCCCAAGACCGGCGACGGCACGCCCGATCGGCAGGCGATCGACGCGGTGATGCCGGCACTCAACGAAGAAGTCGGCCTCCTCGATCGCACCGTCGCCAAAGGCGGCTACCTCGCCGGCGATAAATTCACCTATGCCGACATCAACCTGATGCCGATCCTGTCCATCGTGCTGAAGTTCCCCGAGGGCGCCGCTGCCTTCACTGCGGCGAAGTCGCTGGTGGCCTATTACGAGCGCCTCGCCGCGCGGCCCAGCTTCCAAAAGACAGTGCCGCCGCCGGGACCGCCGCGACGGCAGGCCAAGGCGTCGTGACCGATTGCATTCCGCAGCCACTGTGTTGACAGTGCGGGGCGATGAGAATCGCTCCATACTTTCTTCTTGCCGTGTTGTTGAGCGGCCTTGCTTGCGTTCACGGCGCCTTTGCCGTCGACGCGGCGTTCCAGGCGTGGCTGCAAACGCTGTGGCCGCAGGCGCAGGCGCTCGGCGTCTCGCGCGCGACCTTCGACCTGGCGACGCGCGGCCTCGAGCCCGACCTGTCGCTGCCCGATCTCGTGCTGCCGGGAAGGCCGGAAAGCCCGGCGGCAGGGCAGCCGGAATTCGTCCTCACGCCGGCCGAATATCTCAAAGAATCGACATTCGACCTGTTGGCCGCGCAGGGACGCAAGCTCTACGGTCAATATCGCGCGCCGCTTTCCGCCATCGAGCGAAGGTTCGGCGTGCCGCCGACCATCGTGCTCGCGATCTTCGGCCGCGAGACCGATTACGGCCGCGCCCGCGACACGCACAACGCGATCCGCGTGCTGGCGACCCAGGCCTATCTCGGCAAGCGCAAGGATCAGTTCCGCGAGGAATTTCTGCTGGCGCTGAAAATCCTCGAGGAGGGCCACGTCAAGCTCGCCGACATGAAGAGCTCCTGGGCCGGCGCCATGGGGCTGACGCAGTTCTTGCCGTCCGACTATCTCAAATACGCGGTGGATTTTGACGGCGACGGCCGCGCCGACATCTGGAATTCGGTGCCCGACGCGCTCGCCTCCGCCGCCAAGCAGCTCCTCGACAAGGGCTGGCAGACGGGCCTGCGCTGGGCCTACGAGGTGCGCGCGCCGGGCAACGTCGACTGTACGATCGGCGTTCCCGACAACACCCGGTCGATCGGCGAATGGGTCGAGCGCGGGTTTGCGCCCGCCTATGGGCACAGCCCTTCGCCGGCGGAAGCGGCCGAGCCCGCCTCGCTCATCCAGCCGGCCGGCCTCTACGGCCCGGCCTTCCTCGCCACCAGGAACTATTTCGTCATCAAGGAATACAATTTCTCCGATCTCTACGTGCTGTTCGTCGGCCACCTCAGCGACCGCATCCTCGATCCGCGGCCGTTCGAGACGCCGTGGGGCAAGGTCGCGCAGCTGCCGACCCGCGACCTCGACCGCATGCAGCAAATTCTCGCCGCCCGCGGCTATTACCACGACAAGATCGACGGCAAGGCCGGCATGAAGACGCGCGCTGCTGTCGGTGATTATCAGAAGCGCAACGGATTGAAGGTCGACTGCTGGCCGACTGCGGCTCTGCTCGCGCATATGCAGGCGGGCGGCAGTCGTTAGCGCCTCCGATTGCCGCGGGAATCGGCGCCAGCACGCTTTGCCGGCTCACATGTACTCGAAATAGGCGTTGGAGACGACGGTGTTGCCGTCGACGCTGGCCGCGATGACAACGCGCCCCGGGGAATCGCGCCAAGCGACGACCTTCAGCAGATCGCCGGGAAGGACGGGCGAGGAAAAACGCACCTTCAGGCGTTTGAAGCGTCTCGGGTCGTGTTCGCACAGCATCTCGATCAGCAGTCTCGCGCAAACACCGAACGTGCAGAGGCCGTGCAGGATCGGGGCTGCGAACCCGCCGAATCTGGCTGCCGTCGGATCGATATGCAGCGGATTGTAGTCCCCGGACAGACGATAGATATGAGCCTGGTTGTCGGCGATCCGAGCCGTCGCCTCGTGGTCCGGCTGACGCTGCGGCGGAACGATCGCGGCCGAAAACGTCTGACCGGCGCCTTCGAATGGCTCGATGTCGCCGAGCCGCTCCACGCCGCGACGGAAAGAGCCGTTGACCATCCGCGCCAGAACCTCGCCCTTGGCGTCGGTCACCACGCTTTCAGTCTCGACAAAGCCGGCGCCCTTGCCGCGCGGGTGCACGCCGATCAAGCGGGACGCGACTTTGACCGTCGCGGATTTCGGCAACGGCCGCAGAGCCTCGATATAGCGCTCCGCATCGATGTCGAGCGGTCCGGGCGAGGGCGGAATTGCCGACCGATCAATAGGCGCGCCGGCGCCGGACCAGCGAATCGGAAACGTCGGAAAAACCGCGAAGTCGGAATGGCCTTCAAACACGAACCGCAGATCGCGCGCTCCGATCCCCACGGCATAGAGGAGCACGTCACGCACATCGTAACTTGATCTCGACCGGGTCGCTCCACGGGCCAGGCTCGCCCCCCGGCAGGGCGGCTTTCGTGTCATACCTCGCCACGGTGATCTCCATTCTCCACCTGAATGACGATTCGGATAGAGATTATTACAAAGAGCTTCACCATGAACTTGGCGATGAACCTGGCGACCCGGCGCAGGGCGACATCGTTGTGCAGGTCGGCCGCTGGATGGATCGGCCGAGCTCGTCCTGCAGTCAGGGTCAAACCCGGTCTTTCGACAGCGTCTGCCGCGTTTCCGCTCTTTCCCCGACAGCGACCGACTTGCCGGCGTCGCGCGAAATCGGTTCAGTGCCAAGCCGAGGCGTGGCAGCTCCTGCCGATCACCTGTCAAATCGGCGTTCGAGCTCCGCGGCTCTTGCCGCCAAATCGGTGGCCAACTCCTGCAACGCGTGCGAAAGTTCGGCATCCAGGCATTCGCGGGCGAAACTTGCGCACTGTTCGCTAACGGATCGGAGCTCGTCTACGATTATTTTGATCATCAGAAGCTACCGCGCAACGTGCCATTCCAAGCGGGCGTGCTTCTACCGACAAGGGACCGGCAATGGCTTGTCTTTTGCTGCCAGAATTTTGCCGTTTGCTGCCAACTCGGCCGTCGTAGCCCATCGAACCGGGTCAGCGCCTGATTGACCTTCGTTGGGATAACCGCGCGGCGCTCGGGGCGATGCCGGTCCAACGCTGAAATGCGCGGGTAAACGTGCCGACTTCTGCATAGCCGAGAAGCGACGCAATTTCCGAGATGGACAACGCTCGATTGGCGAGATAGCGTGCGGCCAAGGCAGATCGCATGTCCGTCAGTATGCCAGCAAACGACAAATCCTCCGCGGACAAACGTCGTGCCAAGGTTCTAGGGCTCATACCGAGTTTTGCCGCGACAAGATCGTGACGTGCCTGTTCAAGAGGCAACAGGGCAGCAATCGTATTTTCCACTTTCGTCCTCAGCGCGCTAGGACTGCTGCCGCGGCGTGTCAGAACCTCTTCGCAGCTTTGCACGCACAGTCGATGAAGGAATGGGTCGGACGAAACGATCGGGATATCCCAGCTCGCAGCGGGGAATTCGATCTCGTCCGCGTCAGCACCATCTTCGACCCTGCTGTTGAGGAGCCTTTCCAACGGCGACTTGTCGCCCACTATCCTGTGCATCGTTCGCACCGTGGTGGGGGTAAGGCTCCGACCGGTCAGGTGCCGGCACATTCTAATCACCACGGCGAGAAATGAGCTCAACGAATTTGATCTGATCGGGAACGCCAATGGCGGCGCTCCTGTCCTCGATGACTGCTTTGCTCAATCCGGCGCGCGTTAGGAGATTGTCCACATTGACGCCCAGCCGCTCGGCATGCCGGTAGGCAAGGCGTGAGAGCACGCCCCCGCATTGCCGAAACGAGCTGACCTCTTGCTGCGCGCGACTTGCCATTGCGCCCTGCTTGTTTGCTTACCGGTTGGTCCCGGTCGCCGGGTGGTGGTGGTGATGGTGGTGATGGTGATGGTGCACCCTCTCGTAGTGGTGCGACCCTGGCTCGAAGCGACGGGTTTCCCAACCGGGTCTTCCTTGAGCGAGGCGTTGGAGACTTGGTGGGTCGCCCGGATGGTCGCCGACCAAGCCGCCGGTACTCGAGCTGCCGGTGGCGGCGAGGGCGTGGCCGGCAAGAACAAGAGACAGCGCCGACGCGGCGATGATCCACTTCATGGGATATTCCTTTCCCGATGAGATGTTTTTTGTCGATGTAATATCAACGGGCTGGTACTTCAATATTTTGGCGCAAGGCGACCAACGAAATCGAATGAGCCGAAGTCTAGCTCCGACTCGTCTGTGAGCTCGCGTTTGTAATCGAATTCTCGGGGATGCGAATTCCCACATCCGCCCCGGTGATGCCGGAGCCTGGCATGCGCGTTGCCGCACGCTGAACACGTCAACCGCTATCCGAAATTGCTCAACAGGCCGAGCAACTGCCTGTGACGGCTTGCACCGACGAATTCAGCCAGCCGCGCCTCGTGTTGCGCCGCCAACGCCTTGATCCGCGGCATCATCTTTTTTCCTTCGCCCGTCAGAAACAGGGCATGGGATCGCGAATTTGCCGTTGCCGGCCGACGCGCGATCCAGTTGCGCCTTTCCAGCTGATGCAGCAGCCGCGTGAGTCTTGCCCGCTCGATGTTGAGGCTTCGGCCGATCGCCGCCTGCGAGCGGCCGGGATTGGCTTCGATGATGACGAGCACCGAATACTGAGCCGGACGCAGGCCGATCGACGCCAGCGTGTGAATGAAATCCTTGAACACCCAGACCTGCAGCCGGCGCACGAAATACCCCAAATGGTTTTGCAGCACGCCGCGCTCGAGCCGTTCGGGATTTTTCGCCGCGGCAGGTCCGCCCCGCCGTATCCGCTCCGGCGCATTTGCGCGCTTGGCCGCGGATTGCCGTGCGTTAAAACCTGACTGCATGTCGTCCTGCATGCCGCTCCCTGGCTTTCCGGACCGGGTTCGATAGCACAAATCGGCTTGACCGAGAGTGTTGTCAATGACAACATTAGCCGCGGCAGCCTCGGGAAGACAGCCGAGCGCTCCGGGAGGGAAACATGCTTCGACTCGCGACCGCCGCGGCATTTGCCGCAGTGATGGCTTCAGCTTCGGCGCCGGCGATGGCCGAAACGAACGGCACGGTTCGCATCGGCGTCCTCAACGACATGTCCACGGTCTATTCCGACTTCCAGGGTCCCGGGTCGGTGGTGGCTGCGCAGCTCGCGGCCGAGGATTTCGCCAAGCGCTCGAAACGCAAGGTCGAGATTTTATCGGCGGACCATCAGAACAAGACCGACGTCGGCGCGCAGATCGCGCGCCGCTGGTTCGACGTCGAAGGCGTCGACATGATCATCGACGTGCCGAATTCGGCGATCGCGCTCGCCGTCGCCGACATCGCCCGCGATAAGAACAAGGTCTTTATCGGGTCGGGCGCTGGCACGTCCTCGCTGACCGGGGCGAAGTGCTCGCCGAACACGGTGCACTGGACCTACGATACGTGGGCGATGGGGCACGGCGTCGCGCGCGGCGTGCTCGCGCAGGGCGGCCGAACCTGGTTCTTCCTCACCGCGGACTATGCGTTCGGCCATGACCTCGAGAAACAGGCGAGCGAAGAAGTTCTCGCCGAAGGCGGCCAGGTGCTCGGCGCCGTCCGCCATCCGCTCGGCGCCAGCGACTTTTCTTCCTTCCTGCTGCAGGCGCAGGTTTCCGGCGCCCAGGTGATCGGGCTCGCCAATGCCGGCGGCGACACCGTCAATACGATAAAACAAGCCGCCGAATTCGATATCAGGTCAAAACAGAATGTCGTCGCCCTCATTTTCGACCTGCAAAGCGTCCCGGCGCTGGGTCTCAAGGCGGCGCAGGGAATCATCGCGCTCAATGCCTTCTATTGGGACATGAACGACGAAACCCGCGCCTGGTCCCGACGCTATCAGGAGCGGCATGCGAAGCACGAAATGCCCAATCACATGCAGGCCGGCGTCTATTCCGCGACGATGGATTATCTCGACGCCGTCGATAAGGTCGGCTCAGCCGCGGACGGACGCGCCGTCGTCGCCGCGATGAAGGCCAAGCCGGTCGACGATCCGCTGTTCGGGCATGTCACGATCCGCCAGGACGGCCGCGCCATACACCCCATGTATCTGCTGCAGGTGAAGAGCCCGGCCGAGTCGAAAGGGGACTGGGACGTCTTCAAGATCACGGGAACGATCGCCGCCGATCAGGCTTTTCGGCCGCTGAGCGACGGCGGCTGTCCGCTGGTCGCCAAGAACAACTGAGCGTGTAGCAGTAAGCGTAGGGTGGGCTAAGCCGCGCAGCGGCGAGCCCACATCATTATCACAAACTGTGCTGATTTCCTTCTCCCTTTGTGGGAGAGCGTGCCGAGCGAGACTGCGAGCGAGGCGGGTGAGGGGTATTGCTTCGAAAAATCTTGCGACAAGGCCCCTCACCCGGCTCCGCCGCGCTTCCGCGCGCCGTCGCCACCCTCTCCCGCAAGGGGGGATTATATCATAGCGGCGCCAGTTCCCCTTTTTGACCACAGCAGACTAAGACACCGCAAGATTGAATAAGAAGACAGCAATAAATAAAGCTGCGAGAACGATGTTAATCCAAAAAAACTTGGTGAATATGCTGCTATAGCTGACCCGTCGCCCCTTTTTGGCACTTGAGTCGCTGAGGCGATCGCTTTCGGTGAACAACATTATACTCTCGCTGCGCAGTATCTCGGCCAATCTCGTCTCTTCATCCTTCAGATATCGTTCTGATAATTTGATCAACTCTCGAGTACGTCGATCGAGAAACCAGAATAGGAGCGATATCAGTATCGAGAAGACGGCCACTACAACGCCTAACCAGTGTGTTTTCGTTTGGAATGCGATCCCATAACCCGCGAAGATCACCGTTATCAAAGTCACATAGGATTTGAATACTTCTATTCTTTGCTTGGCGTGAAGATCAAAGTGCTTCCATGCGATGTCTCGTGCTGCATCCCGGGCCTTGTCTACACTATCGTCAATTGTGGTCATAATGCCTTATGTCCCCAAAACATTCGGATCGTCAATTGTGCTAAGAGCTCGTTGAGCACAACTAACGGATTTTCATTCTTCTTCAAGCTTTTCCTCTCTCAATTCAGCGAGAGTCTTGCCGCCGTATTTCCAATAGTTGGGACTCACTCCTGCGCATCTTCGAGAGCTTAGAATGGCTTGCTAGCTTGCAACGAGTAGCATGGCGAGTGACGAGCTGTGGTCAAAAAGGGGAACTGGCGCTCCTATGATATAATCCCCCCGCAAAGGGGAGAGGGAAAAATGGCCGAGCCCACGTCCTTGCCAAAAACTCCACCGCGTGGGCTTCGCTTCGCTCCGCCCACCTTACGGACTGCAAAGCAAGGAAGCAAATAAGTAAGTTAGGCTGCGCTAATCGGCGCTACAGGTTTACGAAGATAGTATGTAGACCGTGATCGAAATATACGTTGCGACAGCAACACACAACTGAACGGCGAAAGCGTACCATCGAACAAATTTTGGGCTGGCATCATCAGTAACCGAAGGGATTGGAATTTCAAGCAAGCTTCTTCGGACGCTGTCAAAGTAAGCATTTTGCATTTTGCGAATCCAATGCAGTCGCCGCTGCAACTGCCAAGCAAGGAATAGCCAAGCGAAAAACATTGTCGAAGCCAATCCGGTAAAACCGGCACGAGCCCAACAGAGATGTTTTATTCCGTCGGGCACCTGCGTAAACGCTGCGCCCAATAATGCAAAGCCAGCGAGAAGCTGATAAACCACTGTCCACTCGACTCCTCTGAAACTAAGGAAGTTCTGAGCATAATCTGCGGCGCGCGCCTTGAAAAAATCTATTGCAGCGACTCGTCTTTGTTCGCGCGTTTCCTGATCGAACGATTCAATCCACTGCTCGATCGACTTAGTGTTTACTGAATTTTCCATGGTCACACCATGGTCTTGATTAAGAAAACCCCATCCGCTGTCAGAATGCATTCGCAGGGCACGACGCGCACCTAATCGTCGCCTGGCACCGCGAGCGGCAGGCTGTCGTCGTCCTCGCCGGAATAGCCGAGCACGCGCTTGTGCGGTGGTTGCCTGATCGACCCGGTGACGCCGCTCTCGCCGTGCTCGGCGGCGTAGCGCGCCCGCGCGCGCTCGGCGACGACCTCGCCGGGGATCGCGGCCGGCTCGCAGATGCGCCGCCCGCTCGCGCGCCGCATCAGGTCGACGTGAATGTGATTGTAGTGATAGACGTTGGCGCCCGGCGCCAGCACGGTGGTGAACTCGGCGCAGGCCGCGAGCTGCACGTCGTGCAGAAAGCCCTGTTCCTCCGGCGTTCCGCGCCAGCCATATTGCACGCTGATCTTGTGGCCGTCGGCGAGCGCGAACTCGGCGATGTCGAGCGCGTTGCCGAAGGCGTGCTCGGAAATCTGCGCATAGGCGTTGCCGTTCATGCCGCGGCAGGAATAGGCGGAGATTTGCTTGATCTCGACGACCGGCTGGCGGAACCAGCGCAACGCCGCGGGCTGCACCTCTGCCGTGATCCATTTATCGAGCGCGGAGACGATGGGGCAGGCAAGCGTGGCGGCCGGCTTCACTTCGACCGGGCCGGCGGCGCCGGTCACCGGCGGAGCGCGCGGCGGACCGAGAGGCACGCGCTCCTCGCTCGCGCGCGGCGAATAGAATGGCGACCCGCTCGCCGCTTGCGGCGGCGCAGCCGGCGGCGCGCGCGCGACCGGCGCGGCTTCATAGGGACGCGGCGGGCTCGGCTCGAAGTCGGCGTCGCGCTCGTCGAACTGAGCAACGCCTGCAGGGACGAGCGACAGCGGCGGGCCGGCCGGCGGAACAGGCGGCATCGGGCCGGCCTGCAGTGTGCTCGACGGCATCGCCACTGGCTGCGGCGGGCCGGCTTGCAGCGGCGGCAGCGCGCTCGACTGCGTCACCGGCCAGCGCTGCGGCAGGGCGGAAGCGGGAATATTGCCCGGCGGACGCAGCGGCTCGTCGTCATAACCGAGCGGCGCGCTCTCGCCGAGCGCCGATATCCGCAGCGGAAAATCCGCGCCGCACATGCCCGGCCCGCTGATCGCGGAAATGCGCACGCGTTCCGGGCCCTCCTTCACCGCGCCGGAATTGACGCAGGCGACTTCGGCGTCATGCCGCCAGGCCTCGCGCGCGCCGAACCAGTAATGGCTGCAGCCGGCGAGCGCGATCAGCGCGACAAGGATGCTGGAACCGACGAGAAACCGGCCAACGCCACGCGACATGCGGCGAGAATGCGGGCATTCCCGTTAAGGACTCATCAATGATCGCGCCTTTCCGGCGGCGCGAATCTGCCGCGCAAATCTGCTGTGCGAATCTGCCGCGCGGGCCCGCCGCCCGCAGCCGCGCGTTAACCATGCCGCGCCCGCGCCTTGTCCCGCCGCGCGCCGCCCAGACCTGTGAGCTGTGCTAATTTTGAGTCGGCAGTGACGCCATGTTCGAAGCCCAGGTGGGAAAATCAGACGGCGCGAGTTCTTCATCCTCCTTAGCGGCGCCGTGACCCGCGACTGCACTATGCCTTCATGAAAGGGAGAGAACGATGCAGAGCAAATACAAAGTTGCGCTGGCGATGATTGGAAGTTTCGCGCTGGGAGCCGCCGCGATTGAGTGTCTTCACGCCCAGGCGAAGCCGCCCGCTTACACAGTCGCGGAGATTGCCGTGACGGACAAGGAGGGATTCACGAAAGAATTTCTTCCCGCTGCGGGCAAGGCAATTGAGGACGCCGGCGGCACCTACGTCGTGCGTGCCGGGAGGACTGTATCTTTTGTCGGCGCATCGCCCGAATCGCGCGTCGTCGTGCTCAAGTTCGACAACATGGACAAGGCACAGGCATGGTGGGATTCGCCCGGGCGCAAAGAGACGCAACCGACCGGCGATAAGTACGCGAAATTCCGCGTCTTCGCGGTCGAAGGCGTCTCACCATAGCTTCGCGGCGGAAAGAAAATATTCCGCATCGTTTCGCGGCCGGGGGAACACCATGAGACGGCGTCATTCGCAATGCCGGGCCGATGGCGCGCGTGTGAGATTTTGTCCTCGATCGTCGCTGCCGCTGCCGCATGGCGTGCGAATGCACGGAACTTTTCGGAAACTTTTCCCGGTCGCAAAAGCGTGATCATTCCCTCGCAAAAAAATTGCTCTCAAATCTCAGAGTGTTGGCAAGCCATTCTTGATCGCTTGTGTCTTGCAGCAAATTTCTGCGGCAATGCAGCAACGGATTCGCTTTTGTCCGCCGTGGCGTTCTGCTAGCCTTCTCGCCGGCACAACCCTGATGGAGGTGCGACGAGTGGACCTCACGATGAAGCTCAACGTTCTGGCGGTGTGCGCCGCGTTCGTCTTTGTCGGTGCGATTCTGCTGGGGGCATTTTGAGTTTCTGCTAAGTCCAAACGCCAGAAGCCATCACGGGCCGCGCGGGTCCAACCGGCGGTCGAGAATAGAAAAACACCGGAGCGGCTCCCGCTCCGGTGTTTTTGCTTGTGTGCGTCGCGTCTGCCGCTGCGAGCGCGAACAAAAAAGCGGCGCGCTACTCCGCGGCGTCGCGCGCCGCCGGGAGCGGATCGTAATTGAGCACCGGCGCGAGCCACTTCTCCGCCTGCGCGAGCGTCCAGCCCTTGCGGGCGGCGTAATCCTCGACCTGGTCGCGCTCGATGCGGCCGACGCCGAAATAATGGCTTTGCGGATGGCTGAAATAGAGGCCGCAGACCGAGGCGCCGGGCCACATGGCGTAGCTTTCAGTGAGCTTGACGCCGATCTCGCGCTCGCCGTCTAAGAGCGCGAACAAGGTCGCCTTTTCGCTGTGGTCGGGTTGCGCCGGATAGCCCGGCGCCGGGCGGATGCCTCGATATTTTTCGGCGATAAGCTCGGCGGGGCCGAGCGCCTCGTCGGCGGCGTAGCCCCAGAAATCCCTGCGCACTTGCTGGTGCAGCCGCTCGGCCAGCGCCTCGGCGAGACGATCGGCGAGCGCCTTGGCCATGATCGCCGAGTAGTCGTCGTTGGCGTGCTTGAAGCGCTCGACCACGGCGTCCTCGCCGATGCCGGCGGTGACCGCAAACGCCCCGACATAGTCGCGCAGCCCGCTCGCGCGCGGCGCCACGAAATCGGCGAGCGCCAGATTGGCGCGGCCCTCGCGGCGGTTAAGCTGCTGGCGCAGCGTGTGCAGGACGGCGATCGGCGCGCGCCGCGCCTCGTCGGCGAAGACGAGAATGTCGTCGCCTTCGTTGTTCGCCGGCCACAATCCGATCACCGCGTCGGCGCGCAGCCAGCGGTCGGCAGCAATCCGCTGCAGCATGTCCTGCGCGTCGGCATAGAGGCTGCGCGCGGCTTCGCCGAGTTTCGCGTCGTCGAGAATCGCCGGGAATTTGCCGGTGAGTTCCCAGGTGGCGAAGAACGGCGACCAGTCGATGAAGTCGACAAGCTCGGCGACCGGAATGTTGGCGAGCCGCCGCGTGCCGAGAAGGCGCGGCGCCGGCGGCACATAGTCGCCCGACCAGTCGAGCCGCAGCGCGTTGGCGCGCGCGTCGGCGAGCGGCAGACGCTGCTTGGCGCCTTCGCCGCGCGCATGCGCCGAAGCGATGCGGGCGTATTCGGCGCGCACCTCCTCGACCGTGCGCGCCCGCGACTCGCGCGCGAGCAGCGTAGAGACCACGCCGACGGCGCGGCTCGCGTCATTGACATAGACCGCCTGGCCGCGCCGGTAGTTGGGATGGATCTTCACCGCGGTGTGCACGCGGCTCGTCGTCGCCCCGCCGATCAGCAGCGGCAGATCGAATCCCTGCCGCTGCATCTCGGCCGCGACATGGCACATCTCGTCGAGCGAGGGGGTGATAAGGCCGGAGAGCCCGACAATGTCCGCCCCTTCGGCGATCGCCGCCTGCAGGATCTTCTCCGCCGGCACCATGACGCCGAGATCGACCACGTCGTAATTGTTGCAGGACAGAACGACGCCGACGATGTTCTTGCCGATGTCGTGGACGTCGCCCTTGACGGTCGCGAGCACGATCTTGCCGTTCGCCGAGGCGTGATCGCGGCCGTCCTTCTCCTGCTCCATGAACGGCAGGAGATAGGCGACGGCCTGCTTCATCACCCGCGCCGATTTGACCACCTGCGGCAGGAACATGCGGCCGGAGCCGAACAGGTCGCCGACGGTGTTCATTCCGTCCATCAGCGGGCCCTCGATCACCGCGAGCGGCCGCGGCGCGCGGCGCCGCGCTTCCTCGACGTCGGCGGCGATGAAGTCGGTGATGCCGTGGACCAGCGCGTGCGCCAGGCGTTTTTCGACCGGCCATTCGCGCCAGGCGAGGTCGGCTTCCTTCTTCTCCTTGCCGTGGCCGCGATGGCGCTCGGCGAGCGCCAGCAAACGCTCGGCGGCCTCGGCGCGGCGATTGAGCACGACGTCCTCGCACGCCTCGCGCAGCTCGGGGTCGAGATCGTCGTAGACCGCGATCTGGCCGGCATTGACGATGCCGATATCCATGCCGGCGGCGATGGCGTGATAGAGAAAGACCGAATGCATCGCCTCGCGCACCGGCTCATTGCCGCGGAACGCGAAGGAAAGATTCGACACGCCGCCGGAGACGTGGGCGCGCGGCAGGTTCTGCCTGATCCAGCGCGCCGCCTCGATGAAGGCGACGCCGTAGCCGTTGTGCTCGTCGATGCCGGTGGCCACCGCGAAGATGTTCGGATCGAAGATGATGTCCTGGGGCGGAAAGCCGACGCGGTTGACCAGGATGTCGTAGGCGCGCGCGGCGATCGCCGTCTTGCGCGCCAGGCTGTCGGCCTGGCCGGTCTCGTCGAACGCCATGACCACGACCGCGGCGCCGTGGCGGCGCACGATGCGGGCCTGACGGATGAACGCCTCCTCGCCCTCCTTGAGCGAGATCGAGTTCACCACCGCCTTGCCCTGCACGCATTTGAGGCCGGCCTCGATCACCGAGAACTTCGAGGAATCGATCATCACCGGCACGCGGGCGATATCGGGCTCCGCCGCCACGAGATTGAGGAAGGTGGTCATCGCCTGCTCGGAGTCGAGCAGGCCTTCGTCCATGTTGACGTCGATGATCTGCGCGCCGTTCTCGACCTGATCGCGGGCGACGGCGAGCGCGGCGCCATAGTCGCCGGCGGTGATGAGCTTGCGGAAGCGCGCCGAGCCGGTGACGTTGGTGCGCTCGCCGACATTGACGAACGGAATCTCCGGCGTCAGCGTGAACGCTTCCAGGCCGGAGAGGCGCAGCCGCGGTTCGAGTTTGGGAACGGTGCGCGGCGTCTTGCCGGCGACCGCCGCGGCGATGGCGTGGATGTGGTCGGGCGTGGTGCCGCAGCAGCCGCCGACGATGTTGACCAGCCCGGCATCGGCGAACTCGCCGATCAGCGCCGCCATGGTCTGCGGGCTCTCGTCGTAATGGCCGAATTCGTTGGGCAGCCCGGCATTGGGATAGGCGCAGATCAGCGTGTCGGCGATGCGCGCGAGCCCGGCGACATGCGCGCGCATCTCCCTGGCGCCGAGCGCGCAGTTGAGCCCGATCGACAGCGGCGCGGCGTGCGCGACCGAGTTCCAGAACGCTTCCGGCGTCTGCCCGGACAGCAGTCGTCCGGAGCGGTCGGTGATGGTGCCGGAAATCATCACCGGCACCTCGATGCCGCGCTCGTCGAGGATTTCGCGGATGGCGTAGATCGCGGCCTTGGCATTGAGCGTGTCGAAGATGGTCTCGACCAGGAGCACGTCGACGCCGCCGTCGAGGAGCCCGCGCAGCTGTTCGCCATAGGCGGCGCGCAGCTCGTCGAAGCTGATGGCGCGAAAGCCGGGATTGGCGACGTCGGGCGAGATCGAGGCGGTGCGGTTGGTCGGGCCGACGGCGCCGGCGACGAAGCGCGGGCGGCCGTCCTCGTCCTGCGCGCTGCGCGCGGCCGCATGCGCAAGGCGCGCGCCTTCGAGATTGAGCTCGTAGGCGATCTCCGCCATGCCGTAATCGGCTTGCGCGATCGCGGTCGAGGAGAAGGTGTTGGTCGACACGATGTCGGCGCCGGCGCGGAAATAGGCGAGATGGATGGCGCGCACCGCCTCCGGCCGGCTGAGATTGAGCAGATCGTTGTTGCCGCGCACTTCGCGGTTCCAGGCGTCGAAGCGGGCGCCGCGATAGCCTTCTTCGTCGAGCCCGAGCGCCTGGATCATCGTTCCCATGGCGCCGTCGAGCACGAGAATGCGCTCGGCGGCGAGACGGCGCAGCGTTGCGGCGGTTGAATTCATCGCCCGAATTCCCTCATCCGACTTTTTCTCCCGCCGGGAGAGGGAAGGCGCCATGCGCATCGCCCGGCCGCAGGCCGAGCAGATGGCAAATCGCGTAGACCAGGTCGGCGCGGTTCATCGTATAGAAGTGAAATCCGCTGACGCCGTGATCGACCAGGTCGAGCACCTGCTCGGCAGCGACCGCGGCGGCGATCAGCTTGCGGGTCGCCGGGTCGTCGTCGAGGCCGTCGAAGCGCTCGGCGAGCCAGGCGGGCACCGAGGCGCCGCAGCGCGCGGCGAAATTTCTGGTCTGCTTGAAATTCTGCACCGGCAGGATGCCGGGCACGATTGGGATGTCGATGCCCCGCGCGCGCACGCGGTCGAGATAGCGGAAGTAGAGATCGTTCTCGAAGAAGAACTGGGTGATGGCGCGGGTCGCGCCGGCGTCGACCTTGGCCTTGAGCATGTCGATGTCGGCGGCGACAGAGGGGCTGTCGGGGTGCTTCTCCGGATAGGCGGCGACCGAGATTTCGATGTCGGCGATGCGCTTGATGCCGGCGGCAAGGTCGGCGGCGTTGCGGTAGCCGCCGGGATGCGGCGCGTAGCGCTCGTCGATGCCGCCGGGCGGATCGCCGCGCAGCGCCACGATGTGGCGCACGCCGGCCTGCGCATAGGCTCTGATCACCGCGTCGACCTCGGCGCGCGTCGCGGCGACGCAGGTGAGGTGAGCGGCGGGCGTGAGCATCGTCTCGGCGAGGATGCGCTTGACGGTCGCGTGCGTGCGCTCGCGGGTCGAGCCGGCGGCGCCATAGGTGACGGAGACGAAATTCGGCTCAAGCGGCGCCAGCCGCGCGATCGCCTCCCAGAGCGTCTGCTCCATCTCCGCGGTCTTGGGCGGAAAGAACTCGAAGGAGACGCGGATGCCGGGCGCAGCGCCGGCCCGCGCAAATCGGCTCGGCCGGGGCGCGCTCATCTAGGCCACCTCGCGCGCTGCCGGCGCGGCCAGCGCCACGCGCGAATCGCGCGCGAGCCAGAGCGAGACCGCGATCTTGCCCTGCGGCCCGGGCGGCAGCGTTTCCTGCTTGACCAAATCGAGTCCGGCCGCTTCCAGCCATTGCTGCACGGTCTCGGCGGCGAAGCCGAGCCGGCGATGGGCGTGCTCGTCGCGCAAAAATTCCAAATCATGCGGCGCAAAATCGACGACCAGCAGGCGGCCGCCCGGCCGCAGCACGCGCGCCGCCTCGCGGATAGCGCGGGCGCTGTCGTCGAGGAAGTGCAGCACCTGGTGGATGATGACGACGTCGAAGGAATTGCGCGGCAGCGCGAGATCGTAGATGTCGCCGTGGCGCACGCTGCA
>Ga0187784_10000057_pt1 | contig 66481 bp, 70 predicted proteins | sample 1015_SJ02_MP15_2_FD_132964 | JGI IMG/M metagenome (GOLD analysis project Ga0187784, IMG submission 132964) | Tropical peat soil microbial communities from peatlands in Department of Meta, Colombia - 1015_SJ02_MP15_20_MG | ecosystem: Environmental > Terrestrial > Soil > Wetlands > Peat | place...
ATCGGGCACTACATCACGACGCGCTACGTGCAAGATGTTACCGAGTCTGACATCTACTGGTGCACAGCGGATCCAGGATGGGTCACAGGTACGTCGTACGCGTGTTGGGGTCCGTGGCTGAACGGTACGTCGCAGGTCTCGTACAGCGGCCGGTTTGATTCTGCCACGTGGTACAGCATCATCGACAACTATCAGGTCACCATCTGGTACACCGCACCGACAGCGCTCAGGCTCCTCATGAAGGACGGGCTCGGGGTCTCGAACAACTTCGATTTCGGTAGCCTGCGGTACATCACGAGCGTTGGTGAGCCGCTCAACCCCGAAGTTATCCGCTGGGGGCTAAAGGCGTTTGGGCTGCCCATCCACGACACGTGGTGGATGACTGAAACGGGTCAGATTCTCATCGCGAACTATCCGTGCATGCCCATTCGAGAGGGTTCGATGGGACGCCCGTTTCCGAGCATCACGGCCTCGATCGTCGATGATGCGGGCAACGAACTCCCCCCGAACACGCCGGGGAACCTTGTCATCAAACCGCCTTGGCCCGCGCTCCTGCGCGGCATCTGGAGAAACAAAGAGAAGTACAGGAGCTACTTTGAAATTCCAGGATGGTTTAAGACGGGCGACAGCGCGTTTCGGGACGAGGACAACTACTTCTGGTTCATGGGGCGCGTCGACGATGTCATAAAGACCTCGGGAGAACGCGTGGGCCCATTTGAAGTGGAGAGCGCCCTTGTCGAACACCCGGCCGTTGCTGAAGCGGGCGTTATCGGTAAACCCGACGCGCTTCGCGGGGAAATTATCAAGGCGTTTGTGAGCCTCAGGGCAGGACAGATGCCATCTGAAGACCTCAAGCAAGACATCTCGCAGTTCGTTAAGAAGCACTTGGCCGCGCACGCGTTTCCACGCGAGATCGAGTTCATGGAAAAGCTCCCGAAGACGCGAAGCGGCAAGATCATGCGGCGGGTGCTGAAAGCGCAAGAGCTCGGACTACCGATGGGGGATCTCGCCTCGCTCGATGAGGACTGAGCCCCACTCTCTTTCTTTTTCACATATGCGAGGACAAGCCATTGTCGCAGGAGCGGACGGCGATAATAAATGGTACTCGTGGGTGACGGCGGCCACAGTGCTGCGTGCGTAGTTCGTGGCGGGATGCACGTCAACCACGCTGCGTCCCGTGACGAGCACTCTAAGTTTAGCCTTCTCACCTCTTCGTCCGACTAAACCAGGCGACCTTGAGGCGAAACGATGTGAGCTCTGCCCGCCTCTTTTTTCTCTTCTCATACCCTTAAGTAGGAGCTGTGCCTTGTGGTGTACTGGATATGGCGGAAGCCGAAGCCAGCATAACTCAGTTTCGCATCACGCTGCGCGATGAAGAGCGCTTGCAACCTCAGTTGTCGGGAATCGAAGAGCTGCTCAAAGACAGCATCCACCAATCGGCTGATCTCAGCGACATGTACTACGCTCCCTCTGACGCGTACGCTGAGTTGGAAGCGACCTGGTCGGCCGCAGAAGGAACGCTCAGCGTGGTAAAGATGATCCCCGCGGACGCAGTAGCGGTACTCCACTGCAGCACCTATGTGAAACGGTACGACTACGCGAGAGAAGAGCTCAACATCAAGTCGATCGTGCTGAGCAAGGGGTATGACATCGGCATCTGTACGGGGCGACGCCTCCTCCAGTACGCCTGCAGCGACCTCCTTTACGCGGACCGCTTTTTCAGTTACCGCTTCGGGGATCGGAGGTACTGGTTCGTCTGCTATGCAAGCTCCGTCGACGACGTTAAACTCATCAGCGATAAGTTTGAGGAGCTTTTTGGTCCACGACGCGGGCTTCAGGTGTTTGCGTGGCTCGAGAACACGCTCAGCCTGAAAAGAGATCGCGAGCAGGCGGCGTGAGTTGGGCACCTGTCGTTTGACGGCTGCTCTTCCGTGCTACCACATTTTGTTGAAACTTTCAACAAACACTTCTTCGAGTTCTTTGTCGCTGATGTTGCCTTATCCACATAGCAAACAGACCCTGCCAATGCCGTTGCCATATTCAATGCGTTTTGGAAGCGGATTGGGAGTTTTACAAGAGCCCAAGAAGTGCACTAGTCTACACATATCGTTGCAGTTTTGGAGAGTTGTGCAATTTAAATTCAAGTAAAATGTAAGTGACTCGAAGTTCTATAGCTTCTCATTATAATGTCTGGATACGAATAGCAATGCATGAAGGCTTACAAAGCGCACAAGCACTGGAAAAAGCTAAATAATCCCGTAGCAGTAACTAAAAAAAATAAGTAGCGTAGCAAGATCGACGTGAAACGACCGCTACCGCTCCGCCCGCCATTAAGACGTGGATGGGCTCTATCCCAGAGCACTATGCAAGGCTTCGGCTAGACGCAGAAAGCGGCCGGCTGTTCCTTTTCTCGTCCTGTTCCCATTCTTCACGTTTTTCGCGCTCCTCGCGCTGTGTTGTCTATTTTCGTAGTTAGCTGTGCTGATGCTCCCGATTAGCAAAAGCGATAGCAAAAAAAGAGCAAAAGTGAATACGGGGCACGAAAAGTGCCGCAAATATGTCCTCGTTCCTGATGACCTTGACACTAGGATCAAGGCTCACGGTACCCATCGCACCAGTCTTCAACGACTTCTATCATACGGGTTTCCCACTCAACGGCGTGTTAGAGCTATCGGTCGTCTGCCCGCGCCACAAGACAGGGTTAGCCTTCGGATCTATTACCGCGACAACACAGCCTACGCAGCGGCGGTATTAGCCCCGATAGAGCTTTACACCGCGGCCTAAAGTTTACGATTAGCTACCATGCGTTGCAAAGTCTGCAAACACCCAAAAAACCCAGATCGAGCACCAAATAGCTGCGCGCGCTTTGACAACGGTAGAAGCTGCGATTGTCAGCTGTCACAACAGCAGGCGTAAAGCCGGTGGGCAGCGCTCAGACGCCTTTAGTTTCTTCGTCTGGTTTCCTTCATAGCGGCACTGGTCGAAGGTCAACTAGGTTTGATGGAGGGAATCAATCGCGATGATGTTAGCAACATCTCACAAAGCAGTAAGGCGGGTTTGGCATAAGACTCCAGCCCGACAGCCATGATCACTCGCGACACGCCCACGGCGCTGCTATTCAGCAATTTTACAAATAGCTACATTGATGCCTGCTCGCTTACGTGCGATCACGTTGCTGTTTTCTAAATGTCTTAAAATTAGAGGCCGGTCTTGCCTCCAATGAACTGGCAGCGGCTTCGTCTTAATCACGAACCGATAATGAGTTATCGTTTCACGCGCTGCCAAGCACGTGCGCTAAGGGAGGGCCCAGCTGGATTCGAACCCGCGACCTCCGCCGTGTGAAGACGGCGATTTGGTACTTTCTAAGGCATTTTTTCGAGGAGGTGAGGCGCGGAGAAAAACCGGCTATAAATCAAAGGAAAATCGAAAAAAGGACAAAGAATCTACGAGTTTTCTTCTTAACTTCTCAAAGGTGGAGCACTTTTAGCCTGTACGAAGTTCCAAAGAGCTGCTAAAAAAAGAGCGATAAATCACCATTATTCAACGATAGTTCACGAAGGAACCACAACGGCGTCCACAACCAAGTCATATTCTTCATCCTCATCAAGGTCGTGGATCCGCACCTTTTCCACCTCTGAACCCCCGGATACTTCCACAAGCTCTGCCTGTTTCAAATGTTTAATATCGGATCGTTTTACCTGAGTCTTTAATATATCATTCACCGCGAGCTGTTCCAAGGGTGACAGTAAAATCACCCGACCTGTTACCTTCGTTAATTCGAGCGCAAATTCAACGCTATTTTGATCAAATTCCACGACCAGCACGCGCTTGTCACGAAACTGCTCAGGATGTTCATAACCGGTGAATACACCTTTCCCCACGAATTCCGCAAGGCCTGTGACGTTCTTCACCTCACCCGCAGGGCATGCGAAGCGTGTTTCACCGATCTCTATAGGTCCTTTTTTCCCTTCCTGGAAGTTTTTGATCGCCTCGTGGAGCGCATCTGCGGCTAGGTTGGAGCAGTGCATTTTGATAGGCGGCAACCCTTCGAGCTCGTCAGCCACATCCTGTCGGCTTATCTTCATTGCTTCATCGAGGGTTTTTCCCTTTGCTATTTCGGTAATCATGCTGCTCGTTGCGACTGCTGAACCACACCCGAACGTCTTAAACTTGATATCCTCGATCTTGCCGTCCTCGTCGACTTTGATGTAGATGTCCATCAGATCGCCGCATACAGGGTTTCCGACCCGTCCCACCGCGACACCCTTGCCTTCGAGGGTGCCGACATTCCGCGGATTCTTGAAGTGATCCAACAGCTTCAGTGTATATTGTGTGCTCTTCGGCATTACGTGCTCACCTGTGTCTTTGTAAGTGGAGATATGTCACGGAGTCGTTTCACGATACCCGGCAGCGCTTCAACGAACGCGTCGATATCTGATTCCGTCGTGAATCGTCCCATCGTGATTTCCAACGACCCGTGTGCCTCCTCGTGCAACAATCCCAGTGACATCAAGGTGTGACTCGGCTCGAGTGTTTGTGACGAACATGCGGATCCAGTAGAAACGGCGATGCCACGTTCTTTAAACGAGAGTAACATCGATTCTCCTTCGATGAAATCAAAGCGGAAATGTGCGTTATTCGGGAGCCTGTTTGTCGGATGTCCATTGAGATGCGATCGCGGCACGGTTTCCAACGCTGTTTTGATGGCTTTGTCTCTCAGCTGCCGCAACCGTGTGCTTTCCGCGTGCATATATTGAAGCGTCAGTTCCGCTGCCTTCGCGAAACCGACTATGGCAGCCACATTCTCAGTTCCTGAACGTAAGCCGCGCTCTTGACCCCCACCGATGATTAACGGATTCAGAAGAATCCCCTTCCGCACGTAGAGGGCGCCAACACCGCGCGGGCCGTAAATGTCATTTGACGATATGGTAAGCATATCGATGAAGTCCCGCTGGACAGCGATCGGTAGCTGGCCTTCTGACGCGACTGCATCAACGTGGAACACGATATTGTTTTTGCGGGCGATGTTTCCGATCGACGTAACCGGCTGAATCGTTCCTATCTCGTTATTGGCGTGCTGGATTGAGATTAAGATCGTTTCGGGTCGGATGCGCTCTTCGAGTTTGTCCAAACGCACCGTACCAGTGTAATCAACAGGAACGGTAGAAACCTCGAAACCATTCTTTCTCAGGTATTTGGCGATGTTGAGTATTGAAATGTGTTCAACCTCGCTAATGATCACGTGGTTGCCCTTTCGCTTGTTTCGCAGAGCGTAACCGATAATCGCAAGGTTGTTCGCTTCGGTCGCACCAGACGTGAAGATGAGTTCTTCTGGTTCGCGAGCATTCACAAAATTGGCGATACTCCTCCGTGACGCGTCAAGAGCCTCGGTAGACCAGTCACCAACTTCGTGTAACGAGGACGCATTTCCAAACTTCTCGACCATATATGGAGTCATTGCGGCAATGACTTCAGGATCCACCGGCTTGGCGGCCTGATAGTCGAGATACACGATTGCTTTTCCTACGAGAGATCACCTCCTCGAAAAAAAATAGTGCGCTAGTGCATTTTATTCTTTTCCTACGATAAACGCTGCAAGAAAATAAAGAAAAAAAATTAGCAAACTTTAAAACCACAGGGTGCCCTTTGCTTCGAGAACCAGATCATTCAATGTTCCCGCACCTACGATTTTTACGCCGTCGATGAGCTCGACCTTGTCCCAGCCGAGCATCTGCTTCGATGCCTCACATACATACACCGTAATGCCCATTTGCAGTGTCTGATCGAGCATCTCTTTTACACTTGGGAATGACCCCAACCTTATTTTTTCAGCCGCTCCTGGTAGTAAAATGCGCAATCCTTGTCCTAGATAGTAAATCGCAGGTTCTAGTTCCATTGCCTTCGCCGTTTGGGCAAGCACAAGTGGGGAATACTGCCGCTCTGGATTGTCGCTTGTCTGCACGTATAGCAACATCTTTTCATTTGTCATGATCATCTCATCTCTACTTTTTTTTCCTGATTAAGAAACGCAAAACTCCTTCATTGTTCTCGAATTTCACCAGTTCATGACCGGTCCGCTTCACAAACCGCGTGATATCTTCCTCCGCAGCTGGATCATCTGCGATCACCTCAAGCACTTCACCAACTTTGATACTATCGATGCCCTCCCGTGTTTTAAACAGCGGGACAGGACAGTACAATCCAACCGTATCGAGACTTTTTGCGGGCAGTTGATCCGTCATGATCATCCATCTCCAGAAACTTACCAGGGCGTTGTTGTACTAAAAAATACTCCTTCCACATTGAAATCGTGGTATCTCTTTTGTAAACGCAAAACCTAATGCAACACGTCGTCGCCTGGCGTGCGCGAGAGGCTACGGCTGCTGGACTGCAGCTTCAACCTGCGCAGGTTAGGTAATCACTGCTCTCTGCTGGGAGGATCCTACGAGAAAGATCCGTTCATTTCTACCACAACACAGCAGTGTGCGGCATTGACTATATAGGACGTGGAACCTCTTGAGTGTGCTTGTTGCGACAATTTTGGCACTTTCTAACCGCCCCGGCTGTGCGAATAATACACTAAGACATAACTTCAAAAAAGCTCCGGCAATCACGACCTCGACTCGTTCCCCACAAAAAAATCGAGTGTTGGCAAAAACCTACAGGATATGCAAATGTGTTAACGCAAGACTAAAGCGCGATCAAGCCGCGCTTGCGTACGCTGGTTATCTCGGGGGTGGTAATAGATGAATGTGCTAATCGCCAACGCACATCCGAATCCGCAGTCGCTTAATGCGACGATGCGGATCGTAGCTGCCAATACAGTCACTGAAGCGAGACACACCGTACAGGTCTCGGACCTATACGCAATGCACTTCACCCCGACGCTCGACGAATCTGATTTCAAGGACCGGCAGAAGCCGGATTATTTCGATCCTCTGATCGAACAATATGACGCCGCAATGAGCCGCACACCCTCTCTGATGATGTCGCTCGCGAGATCGAGAAGGTGGACTGAGCTAACCTCATCATCTTCCAGTCTCCTCTGTGGCGGTTGTCTTTGTAGCGATTCTAAAGAGTTGATGCGACCAGTGTTTGCAACTGGGTCAGTGTCAATGTGCAGATGTACGATCCGCTGCTCGTCGGGACTACCTGGGTAATTGTTGGGTAAACGTGTCACGAAAGCAATGCCAATCGGCAGTCGCCGCCGAGACGAATACGCCTATCACTAGAGACTGTAGCTGTATCAGAAAAAAGAAAGATAATACGAGCTTGAAATCGAAAAAAGGAATAACGAGCATAGGTTGCGAAGAAGATAAAGGGAACTCGTTCCGCCACAGGTCACTTACGGATAAGCTAGGTAATCCTCCGTCTTCACAGCTTTCCTAGATGCCCGGAACCTTACTAAAATGCTGTGTAACTTCAGAAACAGAGCCCAAGAAACATAATAGCGACCATAATTCCTGCAACGAGGCCCAGCACTACAAACACGGCGGCAATGATAAGCACGGCAATCGCAAAGAATTAGAACGGCACGACCAATACCGCGCGTCTGAAGACGTCTCAGTTCAGGATAGAATAAGAGAACCATCAGATTTAGGAATATCTATGGCGCAGATAAGACCGAAGAGTCAGTAGATGTGGTCAGGCGATTGTTTGTGCGATTTCCGAAGGGCTATTGCCCTGGGATTCGATGGCCCTCTTTATTCGTTCCATTTCCTTCGATTGATCCCTTTTTGCAGAGTGAGAAAGGTAGGGGGAGATCAACCTCATTAGTCCGTGGATTTCGATCTCTGCGACAGCGCTAATCTTTGTCTTATTGCCACCATCCGACGGCTCCATCGCATAGGCTCCATCGAGCTTAGATCCCATCGCCGTCAGCACCATCCTGAGCCTGCGGTTCGGCTCCATGTCTATGACCTCCAACCTGCCCGTCCCTTTGACTCCCATCTGACGATAGGTGATGATTGCAACACTTCCTGTCTTAAGAGGAGGTTGCCAGCTAACATCGACTACCGACGGGTCGAGGATCATCTTCTTCAAATCCACCATGAAACTCCAGACCTTTTCGATCGGGGCATCGACTACCGTGCTCACTGTCGTTCTAATCATTACTCTTTTCTGATGTCCTTTTTGCGCTTAAGTCTTTTTTGAATGAAACTTTACCACTCGAACGCTACGTTAGTGAATAGATAACGTCGCAATCTTGGCTTGCTCCGTAGCTCTGCACTCTTAGTTTCATTTTGGGATTTAGGGCTCGTATGGCCTCTTTTTTTGCCGGATGCAGCTGCAAACGCACTGGTAGTAGTAAGGTTTTTTAACGAATTTAACGTCATTTTATCTGCGAACGTAGGTCGCTACGAGAAGCGATGCCTAGCCAAACAGGTTTTCAGATAGATCGAGGCGGTTGCAGTCCTAGTAGCTGCTAGTGAACGACAAACCTGGTGACCAGGATGACTATAATTATGAAAACAATGATAATGAGCCATCCTTGCCACGTTCTAGGACTGTATCCATAACCGACCCGTTTCGGTCCAAACCACGCCTGCTTGGGCTTCAACGACTCGCCGCAGTTTGCGCACAACGCAGCTCCAGGCGCGTTCATCGTGCCACAATTCTTGCAGTACTCTGGTTCCTCGCTCATTATGCTTCCTCTCTCAGAATCACTTTCGCATTACTTACAGATTACTAGTTTGACGGCTTAACACTAACTTGATGTTGTGACTTGGACTAGGTGGCGACACTCGAGAGATACATCTCTTGTGAACTGCAGGAAATGCGGAAACTACACCCACTGCAGATTGCGCGGCGAGAGAGGGCACGTTCCGTATTGTTTACACTATAGACGTTCTCAGCCTATTCAGACCTTGTTATGTTGAGTCATCTACTTTAAAGACGCCAAACAACTCGGGGACGCTATTTGGGCCAATGTACTGGGGGTACGCGCCAAATCCATTCCCCGATAAAAGACTTGTCTTAGAAAAATAAGGGACTCAGAAGGCAGTTTTGTCATATTGCTCCCGGATGTCATCATCATTGAACTGCAGGTAGACCAGCGTAGTCAGACGCTGAAAGAGATTACGTGCTCGCCGTTATTGTTGGTATCAGAACGGTCGTCGGCTAGTCGCTGAGCCGAGAGCTGAAGGACCTATGAGCAGGACGAGCGGTGAGTGCAGCAGGAGATGACGAAGGTAACCGCTCTGATTAAGGTGCTACACAGCCTGCGCACGTGCCTTTACTGAGTTAGAGGCATCAAAAACCTCCGATGAGGAGCAAAACGGTAGCGATGATTGTTCGTTCATGAAAGCAGCTCGAGATATTTAAGTCCCTCAATACTCCCAAGCCGTGGTGCTCCTTTGCGACATAGTCGGCAACGGCCTTCGCCTTAGCATCAGCGTTACCAACTGCAACGCCTGCTCCAGCTGCCTTAAACATCTCTACATCGTTTTCAGAGTTTCCAAAAGCTACAATTTCATGTCGCAGGATTCTCAGGAGTTCAGCAACCTTCGTGAGACCAACGCCCTTGTTGACGATGATGTCCTTTAATGAACGGCAAAGCCGGCATCAACGACGATGACGCTAGGACAGCACTCGGCCACAATCTGCCGAAACGACGTTACGTCTGCGTCCGTAAGCGTATCTCTGCTATACGCTACTTCAGTGATTCGTTCGGCAACGTCAAGCCTTTTAAGGGTAAGTGTGCCGCTGTGTTCGACCGCACGAGCTGCGGCATGACACGCCTCGACGTTACCATCGATCATCCGCGTGTTACAGTCGGAAACGACGCCGCCGTTTTCGGCGATGACCGAACACGCCCCCTACAGCTACCGCAATCGCTTGAATAAAGCAGAACACATTGCCGGTCGCCAGAACGATGGGGATGCACAGGCGTCTGATCGCGCTGACGACATCGAGCTCCTGCGACCGATCTTGAAAGGTGACGTTCCCTTCGAAATCAAAGACTGCGGCACGTATCACGATATCACTTGCAGCGCGAGTATCGATACCTAGCTACTGGCAACACGCCTAAACTTTTCCGATGTACCTTGTCTTTCGTGATCTCTCGTGTGGTTTCTTCGTTCCCCCCGCGTTCTAATTGGAATGTTGCCGGCCCAGCCTCCGCCGTGGCCTCTGTCTAACAGTCCGAACTCCAGAAAATGAGGTGCACGCGGTGCCCACGGAACACCCGAACCCAGCAGTCGACAAGGCGGTCATCAGTTTTTTGGCCGCAGAAAAGATCATCTGGGTGGCACCGACTCGCCCTGATCGTGGTTGCGGGGTTTTCGTTCCTCGCAGTACCAGGACACAATCGGCCACATCGCTGTGGCTGCAACCACCGCGCTGCCGCGGCGAGACGCGCAACTCATGCAAGAGGTGATACACAGGGTGGCTGCAGCTCCTGCCTAGGCAGAGCGAAAGGCTTGATGGATTATATCTGCGAACGTTTGCACTTGAATTAAAAACAGCTTGTCCAGACCCTCACGGTTGTCACGTCGATTCTGACGGACCAGGTGGGCGCTGTTGCGGAAGAGGCTGAGGCGTCACCGCTCCGCCAAATCATAGCAGTGTTACAGCAGGTCTTGTGCGCACGGGGCGCATCGCAGCTTGTGATTTCTGTGCTTGAAGCTACAATGGCAGTTTAGTGAAGCCGAGGAAAGTCGGCTGGGCATCTCAACGGCCTAAAAACACCTGATGACTTTTTATACGACCGAAGAGAGCTATAATAGGGGTTCTCCATGGACGCAAAAGACGAAAAGAAGGAAGAGTACTATAAGGGCAAGGAAGTAAAGGGCAAGCTCGAAAAAAAGAAGGAAGAGTACTATAAGGGCAAGGAAGTCAAAGGCGAAAAATAGGCGCCTGCCTAGGCGAAGAACGTGACGAGCGACGACAAAACCGGCTGGTACTCGGTTAGTGTCGAGTACAAGCCCATTCCGCCAGAGCAGAGCGCAGATCGCGGTGAGTGGTACCTGCAAGCTACCCTCATACACGAGGATCGCGATCCATCGGCTGGAATGCAGACCGAAAAAACACCGCTCGCCAGAATTGATGCCGATCAGATTGATTCGGTCGAACTGCAGCAGGCATTCTACACAGCAACCGACAATGCCCTTGACGCTACAGTTACCGCACGAAACGCGCGAGCAAATTGCTGCCGAGCTGAGGCTCGTGGTGCGGCCGCCAACTGAAGATACCACGAAGCGACCTCGAATAGGATTAGGTGCGCTGCCACCCGACAAGAGATAATGGCGTTGCCGTCTCAGGGGCGTCCGTCGATAACATCAAAGGGCCCTAGCGAAGCCTGCGCGATTAGAACGCGATTAGAACGCGGATCATTTCGTTAGCTTTGGCCGTTCAGCTGGCGCTTACGCTGCGTTTACATAGCGTCGCATGGCCATAGACCTTACAGCTAGTGGAAGCGCTTTCCGAAAAATTTTTTAAATGCTCACGATGGACCATGAATAAAAGTATTAAGTCTTTGAGCTGAATTGATAGTAGCTCCGTTGTCTGCGACGCGTTGTTAGCCGAAGCAACTTGTCGCGCATTCCGCGTTTGACGCTTGCTTAAACGGTTGCTTGCAACCCTAGGTGATCTCGTGTGTTCCTAGCAGGAGGAGAGAGGGAAAACAATGGAACGATATGAGTTTTCATCAGACTCCATGAGCAGCGATTTAATCCCAATCGCATTGGCAGTTCACGCTATATTAGGCGGCCTGCCCGTTACAATGCGAAGCCAGAACCATCTCGGCGTTCAAGTTGAAAATGGCGAAGTAAAAAGCCGGAACTATACGGGGCCGATACTTGAAAAAGTTCTTGCCGAGAATAAAATAATTAAGACACGGCCACCGGAGGGAGAATACATGAATGTACCGGTCATAGTTGCCCCCATACAGGATAGCGGAGGCTCGGCAATAGCTGCTATAGGCGTCGTCGATACCACCGGGATATTCGACCTGGCGGAAGCCATGAGCCAACAATCGCAAATTATCAGCCAATTGCGTTACTGCGCAGTGCCGCCGAGCAAGTAAAGGAAAAGCGGATCCACAGCCCGCAGCATCCGCTTGGTGCGACTCGATACAAACTGCTGCCCCGCATCCACGAGGCGCAGATTCACTCCCGAAGGGCGAACAGTCCCTCAAAGGAATACTTGGCCTCTTTTCACGGCGCGCCTACCTGCTTGACTTGCGTTTTTTCACGTGCAGCTTTCTTCTTCGGGCTTGTTACCTAGAGCACGCCTTTGAATCTTGCCTCTGCCTTATTCGGAAGAAAGTGCGCGACAGTCGAGCATTCGGCGTACGATGCTAGCTGCGCTCGTTAACGTCGAGGATGGCTAGCTTGGAGCGCCTGTCGGTTCCGACGCGGCTGCGTCCTACTCGATATCCATTTTGCTGCCGACAAACCATTTGTAAAACAGCGCCCCACTCGTATCGACAGTCTGTGCCGACCGCGCAAACCATTCGAATTGTTGTGCCTTTTCATGCATTACGCCTCGATTCCCACCCGTAAGCAGCCTCCGCGCCGGCAGTTTATGTTGGCTTGGGGCTTCTATATCGCAGCTCCTGCATATGCTTCGTTATCTCATTAAACCTTCGCGCATACACCCTCTCCTTATCTAACGTGAGGTCTTCCAAGCAGCAGACCCGTCCTGGCATCTCGGCGCTAAGTGGGCCTTGCTCGTAGGGCTTACCACGTGAAGCAATCGTGCTCTTCTTTTCCAGCGGGCACGTTTCTGAAAGCAGAGGCAGGGACATGAGTTGTGCAACTTTTTTATTCTCATCGCTCATGACTCGTAACGATTGCGACCTCCGATTCAAAAAAGAGATAATGGTGATTCGGAAGCCCGACATTCGCCGTGCGAAGGCTACTTTTGAAAATTAGAGCCATTGCTGAGCTTCTTTCTAGAACGATCAGCGGCTTCACAAAAAAGCAACTCCATCGTCATAGTTTGTATGAGAGATCTCTGAGCTTTGTAGAGCCGGTGAGTTCGCGGAACTCGCACCGGAGCGTGATAATGGGTAGGCGTAACTGATCCTGACCCCCACAAATATCGAAGACGTAGTTGCCATTGACTCCTATTGTCGTGTCCATCTGGTTGCGTGCAGCTGGGTCGATCATTCATTTTTCTTTGTGATATCGGCTAGTTTTTTGTCGGTGTTTGCTCTCAGTTCTGCCTGCTCCACTCGTTGCAACCGCTCTCTGAGTATGTCGTCTTCTTGCGCACTTCGCTCTCAAATTGGAGCAAACACTCAAACAGCGCTAAATCCCCAATCGATCACGGATACGCCGGACAAGGCATTTAACCGAATGAGCATGAGCTACTCGCAGAAGTAGGGGAAGTCTTTTCGTGCCACGCAGGAAAAATAGTATCTTGAGGAGTTAAGAAGATGACACACCATTTTTCTGGACCGAATTTCGGCTTTCCGAGGGGAGACGCCCGCTTAGACCTCACTGACCTTTTCGCGTTCCCCAAACCCGATGAGGCCAGCAAGTCGATTGTCATTATGGACGTGCATCCTTCATTTGGACTAAATCCAGCCGGACCAACAACTGCTGAACCTTTCGCGCCGGAGGGTCTCTATGAGCTAAGAATCGATACGAACGGGGATTTCGTTGCGGACGTTGCTTATCGAGTGCGCTTCTTGCGCAGTGGTAGTAATGCAATGACCGCGACCGTGCGTCGCGCGGAGGGGAAGGAGGTCGCCGCCAAAGGCGAGGAAGGAAAAGTTATCTTTCACGGAGCGCCCGTCTCGATGGGTCGCGACGCGGAGATAATGGAGTCTGGCGCGTATCGCTTGTTTGTCGGCTGGCGAAGCGACCCGTTCTTCTTCGATCTAGCCGGTGCTCAGAACAACATGCAATTCACGGGGACGGACTGGTTCGCTGACAAGGATGTGTGCAGCATAGCCTTGGAGCTGCCCCTCAGCGCCCTTGGCGGCGGAGTTAGGGTGAATCTGTGGGGCCGGTCCCTCTTACAAGTTAACGGTAGCTGGGTGCAAGCCGATCGCGGGGCGCGGCCCACACAGACTCCCTTCCTGACCGACGCGGAAAAAGGGGCGTACCTCGAAGGCGAGCCGGCCCAGGACGAGAGATTCGTGGCGATGTTCGCGCGTGTCTTGGAGCATACCGGCGGGTACACCCCTGAAGGGGCGCAGGCAGCGGCCAGAAGCCTGTTGCCTGACGTCTTACCGTACGACCCCAAGAAGGGCGCGGCTTATCCCGGAAACGGGCGCGTGCCCACGGATGATTCGAAAGACCTCTTTCTGACCGTGTACAATGGCAGGTTGACGTCGGACAAGTGTGGACCGCACACTGACCTGCTGCGTGAATTCCCTTACCTAGGAGCACCGCACAACACTCGGTAGCGTCGCCACGTCTTCGTCGACGAAGTAGTAGATTTCCGAGCCACGTTCACCTTCATCTTCTGGCAATACATCAGTCGTCTCTTGCCACGTCAGATCAACCTTTCGAGAGTTGAGCAACTTTTCATCAATGTTGTGCAACCTTTTTCCTCGTTGTGCTTCTTTTTCGGCACGATCCTCGTACACGAGAAAGCCCCAATAGACGGCTCCTGTGTGGCCGATTGCAAACAAACGATGGCCTCGGCCGGATTCGAAAGGCGACTCCCGCGTATGAAGACAGGGGATTCGGAACTTTTTTTAGACATCTTTCGTGGATGACATGACGAAAAGTAAGGCTAGTGCCTCGTCCACAACCCGTTAGATTCCCACTGGCAACCATGCGAGTTTGTGGAGTTTGTGAGGCAAGATCTGAAACCAAAGGCACGTTGATAGGGTCAATACTTCCCGATAGCGGCGAACGAGACCTAAGCACAGAGCTCTTCAAGAGTTAAGGGTGGCGTACATAGCAGTGTGGGGCCCAAATCCGTGCTGTAGGGTCCAAATCCACGCTGCCTGTCAAGAAAAACGTTTGAAAAAAAATAGCGCTTCTCGACGCTCTGAGTAATATAGGTTTTAAATTTTTGTAAAAGGTTCATAGTGTGGTACGTTGGCATCGAAAAGCTTTAAAGCATCTAATTATATAAATATAATTATATATAATTTTTGATTAAAATCAGGCGACTCACATGTATTACGGAAGAGCGACAGATCAGTTAGTGCGAGAACGAGGAGAATGCGGCGGCGTGATTACCGCTGTGCTCATAGCTGCGGTAGAGCAGAAGTTAGTCGATGGAGCGCTAGTGATCAAAAGAGGTGAAAGCATCTATGACGGTGCTCCTTATTTTGCGACGACCAAAGAGGAGATAACGGAAGCTGCCGGCTCTCTGCACTGCGCCCCAACGCTGAGCGCGAAATTGATAAAGAATGATTTCAATGGTGCGCGTGATTTGCCCATTGCGGTCACGTGTAAGCCGTGCGACGCGCGTGCCATCATCGAGTTGAGCAAACGTAATCAGATCGATCTCGACAACGTCTATATGATCGGCGTGAACTGCGGCGGGACGATGTTACCTGAGCGTGCGCGTGAGATGATTCGACAGTTCTTCGAGATTGATCCGGATGACGTCGTAAAAGAGGAGATCGATAAGGGAAAGCTTACCATCATAACCAAAGACGGCCAGCGCAAAGAGCTCTCCATCGATGACTTGGAAGCCGAGGGCTACGGCCGACGCACGAACTGCCAACGATGCGAATACAACATACCACGCATGGCCGATTTGGCGTGCGGCAACTGGGGCGTCATCGGTGACGACGCAGGAAAAGCCACGTTTGTCGAGGTGCGCACGGAAAAGGGGCAAAAGCTCCTCGATACAGCGATTGCAGCGGGCGCGATCACGCTGAAGGAGGCACCGCCGCAAGGTATAGCCTTGCGCGAGAAGCTGGACGGCATCATGGTGAAGATGGCACGCAAAGCTATGGCGAAGCAGTTTGCCCAATTTGACGGCGAGCACAAGTTTGAGAGACTCCTTGCCCAATTTGATAAGTGTGATGGCTGCCGGGCTTGTATCGACGTGTGCCCGATATGCTCGTGCGTTGAATGCTTCACGAAGCAAGAGTTCGTGGTACCGAAAGACACAGTGCCGCCTGACCCGATGTTCCACCTTACGCGATTGATGCACGTAAGTCCGTCGTGCGTGAACTGCGGCCAGTGCGAAAACGCGTGTCCGATGAAGATCCCGCTTGCCACCATCACCCATATGGTGCAATCGTCGGTTCAAGGGCCGCTCGGGTATGTGCCGGGACAGTCGATCGCTGACGCGATACCGCTGTCTAAAATTGTCGAGGTGAAAGCGTGAGCCAAAGTCTAGGTGGTACGGTAAATGACGAGAAGCTATGGGAGCCTCGCATCTTGACCTTCTGCTGCAACTGGTGCTCCTACGCGGGTGCAGACGGTGCGGGTACCGCGCGCATGCAGTACCCGCCGAACGCGCGCGTTATTCGGGTGATGTGCACGGGACGTATAAATCCGCTGTTCATCGTCAAAGGATTCCTTGCTGGTGCTGATATGGTCATGGTGCTCGGATGTCACTTCGGCGACTGCCACTACCTCAAGGGGAACTACACGTGTGATATGCGAATGAGCTATCTCAAGGCCTATTTGCAGACAATCGGCATCAATCCCGAGCGGCTCTACTGGGATCAGATCTCCGCGTCAGAGGGGATCAAGTTCACCGAGACGATGCACAACGTCGTCGCAAAGGCAAAGGCGCTTGGGCCCATTGCGAACGAAATTGGCGCGTACGCGCACGGCACACGGCAGAACGGCTCGATGCTAGGGACATCGGGGTTTGACGCATACGCACACGGCGCACGGCAGAACGGGTCGACGACAGAAGAGATCACGGAAGATATCTTCTAGAAGCATTTGGGCGAACAACCAAGCCTAAACAGGTAGAGGATCTCGCTGCGAGTACGATTACAAATATATCGTAGCTGGCAACCCGCGCGAGGTCCTCTGTCATTTTGCCGCAGGCGCTGTGCTCTAGGCAGGGTTTTATTTCTGCTAGCGTAACTCTAAGGACGAGAGTCGTTATTTCATCAACTGGCAAGACTATATTCTTCGCCCTCACTGAGCAATTATTCTATTGCATTAGCTACAGAGCTTTCCGTCCATTCAACTTCAAGCCCATTGTTCTTTTTGCAATTTGACGCAGTAGAACCGTCCATTGAAGCTCTGGCTAGTGGATTATGACGAGAATTATCAGCACTGTGGATGAAAGGTTGCACAACTCCGATGAAAAGTTGCATAACGAAAAAGGCTTGATTTAAGTTGGCAAGAATTATTGATATATTGCCAGAAGATGAAGGTGAACGTGGCTCGGAAATCTACTACTTCGTCGCCGAAGACGCGATATGTCGCGCGAGTTCCCTGTCGAGGATCGCATCCCGACGAAAGTCAAGTCGCAGGCTCGCTGAACAGAAAACTAGGCCAGAAACTCTAAAAACTTAGCCCGGAGCCATCGACATGATCAGCCTCGTCCGGCCAGACGACGCGCACCAGCAAGTAACGTTTCCAGCATAGACGTTTAGGCGATGTCTGTTGATTTCGGGATATCCTGCTAAGTAGCCACAGATCGGTTTCCAAAAAAGAGCCCTCCGGAGCTCGGCCTTGCTTGGAGCGGCGATGAGCAGGTAGTCATCAGCTTCGTGATGGTTCGGTTGCTAACGAGCAGCGATTCTCATCGTAATCGTATAATGCAGCTGCGTTATTCATTTTTTTTGCGTTTAGTGTCAGTGGGCGCTTCTTTTGGATCGGTAGCCGTTAGGAGCAATACCTGTAACTATCGCTGCTTTGTGACGCGCAATAACTGCAGTCAAGGTACTTTTTATAGTCAGGCACGGGGTTGTATGCACTCACTTCGTGCCTGTTTTATTACAAAAGTCTATAATGTTGTATGTTCAAAGTGGTGGCGCCTTTGCCGCCTTGTAACGAAAAGGAGGTAACACAACTATGCCTAGCTACATTATGCTTATGAAATGGACACAAGCGGGGATACAGCAGATAAAAGACGATGCCCAACGAATAGAACGTCTTCGAAGCATATTAACGTCTGTTAACGCAGAGCTGAAAGCCCTGTACTTTACCTTCGGAAGGTATGACAAAGTAGCGATTGCTGAAGCTCCAAGTGACGAGGCAATGGGAAAAGCGCTGCTTATGCTTGGTGGCTTCGGAACGGTGAGCGTAGAGACCTTAAAGGCGTTTCCGGAAAAAGAAGGGTTAGAAATAATCAAGAAGCTTCCCTAATTCTCGCACATCGCTGAGTTTGATTCAGGCGAACTACTCAATATGCGACCAATTAGGTGCCTATATGTTGTCTGTTCCGAAGAAGATATTCACTGCGAAGAAGATATTCACGAAGATATCACTCCAATCTTCCAACCTTGCCATACTTATCCAATCGTTCGCTTACCCTGGACTTTAAAGAGTGTTCCTGACTATTGTAACGATTTATGAAATAAAAAAATGGGCTATGAATTTTTTTAGGTCAAACCCAACATAAACAATTTAGAGTGCTAAGCAAGCGCATCGGGCAGAAGAACATGCCATCTGCGGCAGCCTCATTTAAAAGCGCTCCCAGTATTGCTTACTTCTCGCACGAGCAGCCCACGGCCCCGCGCGCAGCAGACCTTTCACAGAGCGGCTAGCCGTGCGACCGGTGGGCAAATGCCGGAACTAAGTCGGCAAACTGCGTTGCATTTGCTGTCGTTGGAGGTGACCCACCATCTGCACCGGCGGTACCCACGAGCCGTTCAGTAAAGATTCCCGTGGCCAGTATGTACGCAACAAATAATAGATGGGCCTGATGTCGCGGAGGAAGCCAATTGGATTCTTTGTTAGTCGGGTGACGCATGTTGGATGTTGGATGTCAGAGCGATTCGTCGGGATTTTATGTCAGGTTACCGAGGTGTGGTGCAATTTGTCGGAAGGCATTTGGACACGGGGTAACCTTGGCTGTCATACGTGGTGAGCGACAAAATGGACGGGCGAGGTGCTGGTGGCTGCAACTGCAACACGTAGTCATTTACGCTGGAGAACGGGACGCCAGTCGCAGCGATATTTAAAGTGAAGTACATCTCGTCCTGCGCGAGGTTGAGAAACGCTGCACGAAATTTACGTAAATAGCTTACGATGTGACGCTGCCTTGCTTACCTCTTTCCACGCTAATCATTTCAGCCGAAGCCTAGAGGAGGGTTCTGGTGTCAGCAGCGAAACGAGAATCTCGCAGATCGGTAAGACGATATGGGCTTCCGTTGGTTCCCGCCACATTGAATACCGCGCTTCCTCTAAGCATACCGACGTAAGAGCCGAGGCCGCGGAACCATCCAATATTCGGTAGTCTGGTCAGCGCTGAAAATGAAAAAGCTGAGCAGGGCTTAGTTTAGTTTCGCTGACTGACACCAGTCAAGCAAGACGGCCAACGAATCATTGTCTCGTGTTTTCGAACGCAGCCGCATATTCCTTAGCCCATGAGCACCTGTTCGTCGCTAAGATCGGAGATCTTAACATCTGGTGCTCTCTTAAGCGCGTACGCAACCACGAGTCCCAGGAGACCTAAAACAAGTGCTACGATGACCACATACGTAAACGCCCGGGTTGTGGGGGCGAGCGCGAGGGCAGTCCCGCCGGGAATCGCAACAATAATCGGGGCTGCATAGAGTGTCAGTAACGCTCCAGTAACGGTGGTACCAACAGCACCGCCGATATATCGGAACACCATGTTAAGCGCAGTTTCTGCGCCGGTTCTACTTGCTGGCACGTACAAAAAGAGGAGGTTGATCGCCGCAACGAAGACACCGCCGACGCCTGAAAACAGTATGATAGTGCCGATTATGATTCCAACAATCGAGCTGCCCGCCAACGCGAAGAACACAAAGCTTACGGCGACGATTAACGAGGCGAACACGAGCGTATTCTTCGCTCCCCGGCGCGTAACGAGCACCCCAAACAGCGGGCTAGCCACGAGGACAGCGATCCCGGAAGGCACATAAACGAGTGCGGTCTCAAACGTGTTCAATCCGAAGCCGACAGGCGGAGGGGTCTGCGCAAAATAGACGATCGCCACATCAGCCAAGAACATAGAAAAGCCTGCGATAAACATCACGAAGTTAATTTCAAGAATGTAACGGGCACCCGGCAGCTTAAGGCCCACGAGCGGATTCCTGACGTGAAGCTCCGCATAAACAAATGCGATCGTCGCGGCCACGCCAAGCGCCAGGAGGACGAGCGTGTAGGGCGAGGACCATCCCCATACCCCACTCTGTGTGAGCGGTACTAGAAAACCGACAATCGCGAGCTCGAGTAAGATGATGCCCCAGTAGTCGAATCGGGACGGCGTGCGAACGGGCGACTCAGGGACGCGCCAGGCGATGAGCGCCGTTACGATGGCTGCGACGGGAGCCAAAAGGTGGTAGTTCGTCTGCCAGCTAAACGTCTGCGTGATCCATCCACCACCGACAAGCCCGATCGTCGACCCCACGGCAAACATCGCGCTCACAAAGCCTGTCGCCGTCGCGACCTTTTCGTGTTGAAACTCGTCCCTGATGATTGCAAATGCCAGCGGGAACATCGCCAGTCCGATTCCCTGTATCGCCCGGAAGACTAGGAGGCTCTCTACGGACCACGCAAAACCGTTTCCGATGACCGCTATCGTGTACAGGACAATCGCAATAAGGAGCAGCTTTTTCTTCCCATAGCTATCACCGAGCTTGCCAAACGAGGGCGTCGCAAGGCTGCCGAACAATAAATAGATGCCCGGAACCCATGCGATAACGGCCTCGGTGGTGTGGAAGTCCGCTTGCAGGACGGGCAGCGCCGGAACGAGCATTGATTCACTGAAAGACGTTACCAGGGCAGTCAGGCTCAAAATTGCCAAAATGATGCCCGTGCGTTGTTGGTTGCCATCCGAGCGCGCTGCCATAATGCCACACCTCAGTCGCGAATATCCGTGCTCATCTAAATGATTATCGATTTGCTTAGATTTACGCAGGTGGGATCACAGACGCTAATCAAGACCAGTGGTTGAGGCTGCACGGAGATTATGATTAGAATCTAAGCCTCATGCTCCGATGCGCGATTAATCTTGATTACTCTTCAAATCCGTCGTTATGTGAAGACGGGTGGATTTAACAGGCAGTTTGGCGTTTTCGGATTACGTTGCCTTCTTCTTCACTTTATGCAAGTAAGAAATAACCGAGGAGGCAAGCGCCTAATTGTATGCCGTTTGATAGATGCGCGTCGATGCTGCGCTCCTCTTCCTCACCGCCCCCGCCGATCAGGCAAGATTTTACTTCACAGCTACGCCTCCGCCTGCGGTTGCCCCGCCGGTGAATATATCCTCATACTAGTGGGAATCGGATACATATTGTACGGTCAACAAGTATATCTCGAGAAACAGAACGAACAGAGCAAATAAGCGTCAATCTGCTTGCATACTATTAGCCTCCAGAGCTCAAAGTTGTCATGCTTATCGTAATTAAGGGCTCCGCTGTGAGTTCCTAGCACTCACTGCAAAAAGCGCATAAAAAAGATGATGCTAATGCGCCGAAAATATCCTACTTGCAATGGGCGAAAACGTGACTGAACCACAACAAGACAACAGCAAGGAAGTAACTTGGGATGTCGACGAGATCGCGGTTTACGGAACCCTGACGCGTCCGGCTGGCACCGAACAACGCCCTGCTGTCGTCTTTATAGCTGGTAGTGGGCCGACTGACCGGAACTGGTGCTCACCACTTCTTGCGGGCACTAATTGTAGTGGTCAGCTCCTTGCTCGTGTTCTGACCGAACAGGGATTCGTGACGCTAAGGTATGATAAACGCGCCGCTGGGCCGCACGTGCACGAAAACCTGCCACGCCTCATCGGTAAAATCAGCATGCAGGGGCATGTGGATGAGCTGACCGGTGCAGTTACTACGCTGCTGTCGGTTCCGACCGTCGATCCCAAGCGTTTGTTTGTCTTAACGAACAGCGAGGGAGCCATCCACGCCCTGCACTATCAACTGCAGGCACCTCGTCACCCCTTTAATGGGTTTATGTTAACTGGCGCTCCGGGCCGCCCAGTTGGTCTTGTGGCACGCGATCAATTACTGGCACAAGCCGCGCCGCTTCCCAACGGAGATGACCTCATGAGACGCTATGATCGGTGCATCACAGCATTCGTTGCCGGCAAACCGATGGTACCCGACACTTCGCTGCCAGAAGGCGTGAAAGATCTGCTGCTGAGTTTAGACACCCCCGCAAATTTGCCTTTCGCACGCGAGCTGTGGCTGGAAGACCCCGCTCGTCTGATCGCACGTGTATCAGAGCCGATTCTCGTTGTTATCGGCAAGAAGGACATTCAGGTAGACTGGCGCAAAGATGGGAGTGCACTAGAAAAAGCGACCGCCGGGAACGTGCATATGAGGTTTGCGTACCCAGGGAACGCAGACCACGTGCTCAAGTATGAACCGCGGCCGCGAGAAAATCTGACCGCCGTTGAAGTCGGCGCGAGTTACAACGCTGAAGGTCGTGCTGTCGATCCTGACGCTCTTGCTATCATCGTGGATTGGTTGATTGAACAATCATGAGACTCGCTATAGATAAGTTCTTGAACAGCATGGTAATGGTATACGATCCGCCAGCATGCGCAAAATAGGTGTTCATAGCTCAACGCCATCTCACATATACCCTGTAACCCGACGACCACGGGAGTTCAAAAGCTTGATCGCGAGGCTTCCTGGTCCTATCCGTAGTCGCGACGCAGATGTATGTGCACCGAGGATCTTTTAAATAATTCGTCCCGGCTGTTGGCTGCGTAGCGTTTCAGGCGTTCGGTGGAGGCATAATCGAAATCCGTTGCCAGAGAATCTGTGTAATGCCTGCTTGAAGTACAAAGGAGAACGTCATCTAAAACTGCGCCGGCCTACCGCTTTAACTCGCTACAATAGCTGAACGAGACTCGTATTCTGTATATTAAAGCGCGGTTGTGTTCTCTCGGGCGTAGCGTTGTCGCAAACCGATCCCATTATTTCTGGTAAACAGTTTGGCCTTCTGGATCTGTGCGTGTTTTTCGCTCAGTTCGGTAAGCCTGCTCGGACGAATAGTTGACAGTTAAAGCTATGTGCTCGAAACGGTGACTGAAGCCAGCGTTATGCATCCTGGGGGAAGTGCACTCAACCCTTGATAGTCACCGCTCGACTCACTGGCCGTCTGGTATAGCAAGAGACTCTCGTTGGCTTTTTTGTCTGCAGCGAGCGCAGTAATATCGTACCTCCCGCTGCTCCCAAAAAATGCAGTCATCTCCCATTCGCCGTTTGAGGAGATAGCAACGGGCCCTTGGTGTGGGTAATAGCGGTTCGCCTTGTAATCATATAACGCAAGCCACAGAAGATATTCTTCCCCGATGTTCTGAGCTGTACCCTTAACAAATACTGAGTTTTCTACCCGCATGTTGTTAGCGGGGGTTGTAATGGTGGCTGCTGGAATTCCGGGCATGGGCTCAGGTTGATGAACGAATGGCATAGGACAATGTTGCGGAGGACTCTGACTTAAGCTTTTGTTTTTCGTACTGGGGTGAAAAACAAACCGATGATGATGGATAGCTGTTTAGCCAGAATGTCACTCGTGTGCAACAAGTGACGACGGGTGACTGTCAAAGATGTTGCTCTGCTACCTCAAAGCTATGGATCTAGCCATCTTGGGACGTCTTTTCTTTTATTAAGTCATATAGTCCGTCAAGATGAATAATCGCCTTGCTGCGGTCGGCAGGGGCTTCTTCAAAATCTTGGAGGAATATCACATCGTCGTTCTCTGTGATGGCAACCACGGGATTCAGGTTATTGTGGAACTTTGCTGCTCCTTTCATCTTAAGCCATTCGGTTAGGTCAGCGATAACTTCACGCCCAGACTCATCGTATACGGTATTATAATCCGAACCACGTAGCAGCTTCTTTAGCTCCCACATTCTAACTTTAAACCAGTCTATTGTTTCGGTCATATTAGTACCCTCTTGTGTTATGAATCTCGCTCGGTTTCAATCTGAGTTTTTGGCGCTGTTGCTCTGCCGCCCTCCCAAAAAGACACTCGTTTGAAATAATAATTCTTTTCATTGCTTCTCAAGAAACAGTTACCACTTTGTCGTTTCTATTCGACCTGTTAAACGCTTGCGGCAGTCTGCGCACAAAGTGCGGCACAGACGTCGAATGAACCAACTGTCGGTATCCGTTGCGTGCGCACGCGTGATGTGTGGTATGAGATATTGGTCGACTGTTTCTAAAACGTGACGGACCGTCAAGCTCAAAAGAGCTGAGGAGGAACTGCGCATAGACATCCTTTCGTCTATTAAAGCTTGCTGCGCCTGCAGACCTTCGGCGTTCTTTGCTCGAGTAATGTTGGCCGTGTCATAAAGACTCAACACGCTATAGGAAGGTTTGTGGTTACCTTATCAGAAGCTGGAATCAGGCGCCTCGATAGCGCGGAGATCATTCTGTCACCCGCCTCACTAATCAGTCTCATCAATTGCCGCTCGAAAATTGTTGGCGATAACAAATGATTAAGCGACGTCGCACAGCAGGTTTTGGCGTTTTTTAAGGGACTTTTTTGTATGCGATTTCACGTTGCGAAAAGGTCGATGCGGCGACGTAATAGAAGGCGACGATCTGGCTTCGGCGTAGAAGAGAGCGAGATCTTTGACTTTCTTGGACCGGACGGCGCTGGGCTTCGCCGCACCGTTCGGACACTTGCACGTCTCGTCGAAGGCGAGCGGCGCCGGCTTGGTTCCTTCGGACAGTTGTTTAATAGTTTAGAACGGATCATCTCTTCTCGGAGTTTAACCGCGAACTAGCCAAGGACAAACGCTACTGGTATGCCCAGGCGGAATACTTAAGTCCGTTGTTCAGCATAATTTTATCCGTATTGGCATCTGATTTGAGGTGGGTCGTAAGCTCCTTGGATTAACAGTGGCATTGCAAGACACACGGCGTAATTCACACCGCACGGATACAACGTATACTCACTGATTGGCGGTGCCAGTAATCCCACACACGTAGATAGTGATAAGCGTGCAAGACACATGGACTAATTCACATCGAACGGATACTACGTATCATCCGCTCATTGGGTGGTTGTATGTTCCAAATCAATTCAAGAGAATGCCTGATCCCATACAACCCTATTACATCAGAACGAATAGCCAAGGATTTCGTTCAAATTTTGATTTTAATAAAGAATCTCAAGGAAAAAAGAGGATCATATTCCTAGGCGATTCATTTACAGCTGGGGACGGCGTGGCAAATGAAGACCGATTTTCAGATTTAGTAATGAATTCAGTCGGGAATCTAGAATGTTACAATTTTGCATTAACGGCATCTGGGACAGATCAACAAGTTTTGATTTACGAACGCATTGCAAAACAATTTGATCACGACATAATATTCTTAGGGTTTTCCTTGCACGACATCACTAGGCTCGGTCCTGAGCTAATTTGGCGTGCTCATCGACTTCGACCAGAGTACGTCGTACTTCCGAAGCCCTACTTCTCTCCAAACGGGGGAGAGTTAAACCTAGGTAACATTCCTGTGCCTAGACACAGGATAGTAAGAGGCCCCAGAACAAACAATACCAATGGGGTTCTCAATCTTGCCAAACGCTTATATGAACTCTCCGGCCATTCTTCTGGCGACCTTGGGCGCTGGATGCGCGCGTCTCAGAGTTCTTTTGGCGAGTTGCTGTTGAGTTACAGGACATTTTATGATTACGGGCGGTATTACAACAAAGCGGATGAAAACTGGCAGTTAATGGAACGCATCATAAAACGGCTCATCCAAGAAGCGGATAATAAACCAGTAATCCTCTTTCCTATTCCGGAAGTCAGAGCACTGTCGAGCGTTTTCAAAGGCAACTATCAGTCGTTGTTTGAACACTTACAAGAGGAATTTGACAATGTCATTTTTTTAGACATTGCCGATTATGTAAAAGACTATCCTCGAAGAGACCGACACACTATGATGTCAATGAGCACCCTACATTTCACCAAGCTAGGTAATTTTATGGCATCGAACGCAATTAGGCAGTGTCTCATCAATAACGGACTAGTTTGACCAAATCGGGAGATCAGGATGAACAGTAAAGGCGCCGGTAACAAGGACGTTTTTTTATTAGGTATCTCTGCATTTTTTCACGACTCTGCGAGCGCGCTAATAAAAAATGGAAAGATTGAGGCAGCGAGTCAGGAAGAGCGATTCTCTCGCTTGAAAAATGACTCACGCTTCCCGTCATCGGCGATTAATTACTGTCTGGAAGAGGGAAAGATTGATGTTTCGGATCTGAACGCTATTGTGTATTATGACAATCCCTATCGGACACTAGAAAGGATACTGTCCTCCCACCTCGCTGTGGCCCCTGAGGGCAGTAACTTATGGAAAAACGTGATCGAAGAGTGGGTCAGCACAAAACTTAGAATACCCGAAATAATCAGACGCAATTTGAATTACGCCGGGGATATTTATTTCGTTGAGCATCACGTATCCCACGCAGCAAGCGCATTTTTTGCATCACCGTTTAGAGATGCGGCGATCCTGACCATTGACGGTGTGGGAGAATGGGCCACCTCCTGTATTTGTCACGGACACGATAACACGATAGACATCGTGAAGCAACTTGAGTATCCAGACTCGCTTGGGCTCCTCTACTCCGCATTTACGTATTTTTGCGGTTTTAAGGTGAATGACGGCGAATACAAGCTCATGGGATTGGCGCCATACGGACGTCCCTTGTATGTCGACACGATCAAAGATAACTTGATCGACGTGAAGGACGACGGTTCAATCAAGCTGAACATGAAGTTTTTTGGCTATATGAACGAGTTGAGCATGATAAATGCCAATTTTGGTGAGTTGTTTGGTGGTGGTCCCAGAAAACGTGACAGCCCTATCACGCAGAGAGAGATGGATATTGCGCGATCAATCCAAACGGTCACAGAAGAGATTATCCTCAAGATGGCAAATCACGCGTATGACGTCGTTGGCAGTGAGTATCTGTGCCTTGCCGGCGGCGTAGCGTTAAACTGCGTGGCGAATGGGAGGTTACTGCGCGAAAGCAAGTTTAGGGACCTTTGGATACAACCGGCAGCAGGGGATGCAGGTGGAGCGCTTGGAGCAGCTTTGTACTTATACCACACGCTATTCGATGCGCAACGAGCGTCGGATGACCAGGGTATCCCGATTCAGGCAGGATCTTATTTTGGACCTCGTTATTCTGAGGATGAGGTAAAATCATGTTTGGATACATACGGATTCAAATATGAGCGCCTCAGCCGAGGGGAGCGACCTAAAGTTCTGGCAAAATGCCTTGCAGACGGGAAAGTAGTCGGGCACTTCAGTGGACGAATGGAGTTTGGCCCCAGAGCATTGGGGTCGAGATCTATTCTTGGCGATCCAAGAGATGAAACGATGCAGTCCAAGCTGAACTTAAAGATTAAGTTTCGTGAATCGTTTCGGCCATTTGCCCCAACAGTTTTGATCGAGGATGCTGCAGAGTATTTTGATTCGTCCCACGAGAGTCCATACATGTTGCTGATCGCAAACGTGCGTCAAAATAGGTGTTTATACCCCCGCGGAGAGACAGATATGATCAAGAGGGTCAACCAAAAACGGAGTGACATTCCCGCGGTAACCCACGTAGACTACTCAGCCAGAATTCAAACAATCGATCGGCGTTTTCATCCCGACTATTACGATATTATCAAAGAGTTCAAGCAATTGACCGGATGTAGTGTGGTTGTAAACACGTCTTTCAATGTCCGAGATGAGCCGATAGTTTGTCAGCCTTATGATGCGCTTAGATGCTTTATGAATACTGATATGGACGTCCTCGCCATCGAGGACTTCACTGTGTACAAATCCGATCAAGATCCTCTTCTCCTAAAGGAAGACAGTATGGAAACGTACCTAAAAGGGGACAATGCGACACTGAAAAACGGGCGGAAAATTGGAAAAGCGTCTAAAAGACTATTTTCAAAGCACCTTTTGAAGATTAAACAGAATATGAACGGATCACCGATTGATTTGACTTTCGAACATAACAGCACCCAATCCAACTGGAGAACTAACCGAAATAAACAGTATTATTGGCTTTTTAACTTCAACGGGATAAGCAAAACTGCAGAAGTTGAGTTTATTCTTTCGTTTTGGGATCACTATGACTTAAACGACAGAGAACTCTTCAAACCATTGCTTAAAAGTCTTATAAAACTTGAGGAATCCGTCGATAGCGATCGCGCACTGACGGACGGGCTGACTAACGAGGACATGTATACTATGTTTTGATCCCCTTTGCAGCGACTCCTAGGTCCGGGGGAATCTCCAGTAACACCGATCTCGTTTTCACCATTTTTCTCATTCAGTGTGGAGCTTCGAAGAAAAGGCACTGCCTTCTGAAAGTTGGCTTAACGCTCGAACTTGAGTCAAGTCGAACTACCGTGCGCGGAATATCTTTCTGAACTTTTGCGATCTCCGCCGACATTCTACGAATTTGACCAAGTAATCGAAATCTGCGGGCAACGATTAAATAGTTAGAATATCTAATTATTAGGAGATACAATTAGTATGACCTCAGATCTAGAAGAATCCGCTCGTAAGCTGCTTGAGGTGGTTCCGCTTATTATGCAAGATATACGATCTGAGATGCGCAGCCGACGCTCGCTAGACTTGACGGTCCCTCAGTTCCGCGCCTTGGCTTTCGTGAATCGCAATGAAGGTTCCTCGCTCTGGCAGGTGGCACGTCACATGGGGTTGACTCCCCCTTCCACCTCTCGGCTTGTGGACAACCTGATCGCGCGCGGTCTGATGGCGCGGAGCGACCATCCCGCTGATAGGCGGCGCGTGCAGCTAACCGTCACAGTTCATGGAATAGCGATTTTGGAGGCCTCTACCCAAGGGACTCTATCATATCTCGTACAGAAACTGAGCGCTGCGGATGCTGACAATAGAGAAGTCATCGACAAAGCCCTAGACGCGCTGCGAACTGTCTTCACTGCCAGCACGCGACCAAGAGTGGTGACGTAAGACTTGTCTATCCTCGCACCGCAGCAGAGTGGGCTTGGAAAGCCGAGCGCCGCCAACGCCCTGGGCGCTGCGCCCAGCGACACGCTCGAAGACGACAGGAAGCCAATTCTTGTCGTAAGTAACCTAAGCAAAGCGTTCGGGAAGGTTAAGGCAGTTGACGCCATCAGCTTCGAGGTGTTTGAGGGAGAAATCTTCGGACTCGTGGGCTTGAACGGAGCTGGGAAGACAACGACGATGCTAATGGTGTCATCTCTTCTTAATCCTGATTCCGGCAGCGCTACCGTGTGCGGCTATGACATCATGAAGGAGAAGGATGGCGTACGTCGCTCTATCGGGTTCGTATTCGAGGAGGAGGCCGTTGACATCTACCTTACGGGCAAGCAGAACCTAGATTTTGCGGCACGCATGTACAGTCTCTCAAAAGAAGAGCGGGAGCGGCGGGTGGCCGAGGTCTTGAAGACCGTTGGACTTGAACAGCACGCGAACGGGAAAGTAAGAGACTATTCCGGCGGGATGCTACGAAGGCTTGAGATCGCGAGGGGAATGCTGACCTCTCCTAAGGTCCTCCTCCTGGACGAGCCAACGATAGGGCTGGACGTGCAGACGCGGCGATACCTCTGGGATTACCTCCGACGAGTGAACAAGGAGTTGGGGGCAACCGTCCTTTTGGCTACATCATACCTTGACGAAGCCGATTATCTCTGTAACAGAATCGCAATTTTGCACGAAGGTAAGATAATAGCGTCAAATACCCCTGAGGCCCTAAAAGCCTCAATCGGTGAGAATCTGATAACGCTTAAGGTATCGAATGGCTCTCACGGAGAGTTCGCTGAGGTGCTCGTCGGCGAGGATCTGATATCGCGTAAGGTATCAAAGAACTCGCAAGAAGAGTTCGCAGAGCTGCTGCGGGAGATGATCTGGGCAAAAAACGTTGAAAGTGCCGAAGGCACAATAGTGCTCAGCCTTACGGACAAGCGTATAGGGATACCTGAGATCGTGCGACTGGCCAAAACACACGGATTTAGCATCTCCTCAATAAAATCAAGCACGCCAGACTTGAATGACGTTCTGTTGCATTACGCGACGAACAGCGTAGAGGAGCAATGATGGGTGACGTAATAGCGGTACACGAGCTTACGAAGAAGTTCGGCGATTTTGTTGCTGTTGATCACATCAACTTCACCGTCAAGAGAGGTGAGATATTCGGGTTTCTCGGTCCTAACGGAGCCGGAAAATCAACGGCCATAAAGATGCTAACAACACTGCTGCATCCGACGTCAGGGTCTGCCGAGATCTGCGGGTACGACGTGGTAAAAGAGAGTGACCAAGTCAGAAGGCATATCGGAATTATCTTCCAAGATCGCTCTAGCGACGAATACCTAACAGGCAGACAGAACCTCGATTTTCACGCACGAATGTACGAAATGAGCAAGGAGGATAGGAAGAGTAAGATAGAGAGCGTCCTTGATTTGCTTGAACTAAAAGGAAAAGAGAACATCAGGCTTCACAATTTGCCCGAAGGCGTTCGTCGCCGATTTGAGGTGGCAAGAGGCTTCATGACTCATCCGGACGTCGTTTTCCTCGACGAACCTACTATAGGATTCGACATACGCGCGAGAATGGATTTGTGGAACCAGATAAAGAAGGCTCGGGAGATCGAGGGAGTAACCGTTTCGCTCACTACGCATTTCATAGAGGAGGCGAACTATCTCTGCGATCGCGTGGCTATTATCGACAAGGCAAAGATAATAGCGCTCGACACGCCTCAAAAGCTCAAGGAGGCTGTCGGTTCCGACTTAATCTCACTTCAAATTGCTGACGGAGCAGCGACCAGGACCACGTTTATGGAGAAGGTACAAGAGTTTGACTGGATAGAGCGCGTTGAGGAATACAGCAATTCGATACTGTTAAATTCGGAACGTGGCGACGGACGGGTCGCTGACCTTATAGATTTTGCGGATACGCACGGATTTGTTATCACGTCCATAGACGAGCACGAGCCGAGCCTCGAAGACGTCTTTTTGCACTTCACTGGCAGGACGATAAGAGAGGCTGAAGGCGGGTAGAGGCGTTAGAACGAAACGCAGTGGTAAGGTAAAATGGAAATGCAAGAGGTGCCGCAAAAAGCCCAGGAAGTAGCTCACAGGCCTCTATTTGAGAGCGAACCGATCTACAGCATGTGGCTGCGCGAATTGATACGATTCTCAGGCATGCAATCGCGGATTCTCGCGACGTTCGCCTCGCCGTTAATCTGGCTTCTTTTTTTAGGTGTCCCACTGAGTCAGATCTTTTCAAGCGGAGCAAGCCAGGGTATAATAACCGGAGGATTGCCATTCTTCGCGTTCATCGTTCCAGGCATTGTCTGCATGGGCTTGCTATTCGGGGGCACGAATAGCGGTGTCACTGTCCTCTGGGACAAGGAGTTCGGTTTCCTGAAGGAAGTGATGGTCGCGCCCGTCCGGCGCACCTCGCTCATGATCGGCAGGAGCTTAGGAGCGCTCACGATCGCGCTCATTCAGGCACTGGCCACGCTTGGAATTGCTCTCATCATCGGCACGTGGTTTGGTTTCAGAATAATTAGCGTTGCTGGCTTCTTCTTGGCGTTGGGCTTCGCGATTATTACCTTTTTTGCCTTCGTTGGTTTTGGCTTGACGCTGGGTGCTCTGATCGAGGAGACCGAGGGATTTACCACGATTATACGGATGATAGAGTTTCCGATGTTTTTCTTGTCTGGCGCCCTACTGCCAATTACCGTCATTAAGGGCATTCCTGTCTTGTATCAGCTACAGTTCATCAACCCGCTTACGTATGGTGTGGACGGGGTACGGGGGCTCCTTACCGGTGTATTCTACCTTCCGCCGTGGCTTGATTTAACGGTCATCGTCGCGTTCGCACTGCTATTCCTTTTCCTAGGCGCCTATACATTTTCGAGGATGGAAGTCGACTAAGCGTAAGCTTGGCCCTGTAGAAAGAGTAGAGAGGAATAATGGCCTCATGAATTGACGAGGCCAAGAATGGTAGCGGCGTCTGCTGCGCAGTCGTTCAACGCAAAAATGAGTAGGCACCAGAAACAAACGTAGAGTTCTGCCGCTTAAACTTAGTACCATCGCTTACGCCTGTTGGATGGTGGCCTGGTCCGAGAAGCAACTGATCTGCGCGCACACGCGACGCGCGTTCGAAGCTCGAGAACTCGTACGCGCAGCTCATTATGTAGCTGCTGCACGGGTTTGTTGCCACTCACTTAGCCTGTAATGCTGAAGGCGAGGCATCATGTGCGCGGCGTGAACGAGGCACTCTGCGCACTTGGCGCAGTTCTGCTCATTTGCAGTGTTCCTTTGCCGAACTGAGGGCCATGCCAGCAGGCCCCGTTTTCAATGAGCGTTGCATCCGCGCTGGTATCACGTTCATCTCCGATCAGGATTAAGTGGAGGGGTTTCATACGGCCGCGTCAAACAGGTATTGTGTGGGAAAACCTGACCACGCGTTTGCGTCACACACTAAACGGCGGCTTTCACGCAAGTGTCTGCTAGCATCCTACGCTTTGACGGCAAGGTGTGATGCTGTGAGCAGAAAATAACCAACCAGTAAAAAAAGGAAGAAGCGCAAGAAAAACTCTTTACCAAGGCTAGCGGGGAACCGTATTCAAATTTTTAGATAGTTCGCTTGTGACCGATTAACCCGCATTTAGTAATCGAACTGTAGTGGTCGCAACTCTGTTGAACTTTTTTTGCAAATGAAGGGTAATCCCTCACTTAACGAGCTGGCAACATTGATCCTCTCCTCCGATTGCTAAACCCGATCCGTTCTTTTTTGTGAGGATCTAATCCGCGGTACAGCGACTCGACATGTGAATAGCGAGAAGACTTCTCCATGCAGAATCTATAAGGCCCGAGGAGCCCTTTTATTCTCTTGACGGTTAAACGCTTTTTTGTCCACAGTTGCAATTTCAACTGGAATGGGATCCAAATTGTAACGCTCGGATCGTGGCCAAATGGATTGCACCGAAAGAAGAAACATAATCCGAACATACGCGTCAGTTAAGTTCAGGGCCGACACAACGAACCCTCTATCACTTCTGAGGATTCGAGAGATCTCCGAAAGCAAGGGTGCAGGCTCTATCGGGTGTTCGATCAGTTCAAACGATACGACCGCATCCCAAGTTTCATCGCAAGGCGGCAATTCTAGCGTATTTGCGACGATCGATTCGCACCCAGCTTACACTATGTCGTCGATATTGAGCAGGAACAGCTCCAGGACTAACCGCAGATCGTAGTCATGTCACACATCCACAAATCCCGCCGATGTGTATGACTTTGGTGCCTTCTCGGATCGCTTGACGTAGATGTTCTCTTAAATAGTCATGGACCAGCTCAATCTTTCTGGTGACGGGGATGCTCATTTCGTTCAAGTCTTAAAAAGTTCGTCCAGCTTAAACGCTTAATACTCCCCGCCTAAGACAACGTGAAGGATAACGCCCGATGCTTGACATGCGCTTCATTTCTTCCGCCCAGGCCCCCGGAGTCTATAAAAGAACGCATAGACGGTCCCGCATGGACAAAATCCCTGTGCGCGAAAAACGAGCAGTTGCGCGTTTGTTGTGCAAGCGCTGCTCCGCAGCTGAACGACAACACTTAAGCCAGGTCGCGACCGTATTAGGTTTTGAAAAGCTTTTCCGTTAGGGGGCAGCGCACATCGTAAAAAAGTTGTTAGCAATCTTAGTGCTTGTCATGACTGCTTCGCTCTCGGTGTGCGGTTGCACCACTACCACAAACAACACGGCGACAAGCCCCCCATCGACGTACGATCCAGTGCTTGCGAAGCTTGTCAATGCCACCAAGGAGGAAGTATACGGGAATGCATCATATACGGTCCAAACGTGGGATGTCACATGGAACAACGGCACGAGCGTTACCGTCCTTGCAACCCTCGAAGAGACGTCTACGGGAATACCGGTTGCAGCAAATAGCACGTTAACGTCGTTCTCTACAACTCAGGACGCCACGAACTATATTAATGCATTTAACAAGACCAATTATAGCTTGACAAGCACGGATTACGCAACCGACACCAGCCACATTTATTACAACGCGACTGGGCATGCTCCTAGCATTTATAAAGAGTACACATATACAGAGGGTGGCATATTGGGCGGCTCCGTCACTGTACACGAGCTCATACAGTACGACAATATCATCGAAACGGGAACGGCAATCGCAACCTTGTAGAAGGAGATACGTCTCTTTGTTCCTGCACACCGTGCCATCGTCGGGTCGATACGCGCGGCCACAGCTAAAGGGTAAAGTGTTCGCGACCGAGTTTTCAGGCGAGCCGACTCATTGAGACTATTCAGATGCTTGATGCAGCAGGCGTTGACGGCGCGTTTGCAGTGCTTTTGTCTCGCCAATTCTCTTCTCTGGTGACAAGCCTTGATAGAGATGGACACGGCGAGCGCTAGCTCAGTAACAAGCTGTGCCGACGCTAGCACGGCGCTACATATCCCAACACGTCTGGGAGCCGAAGGAATCTTTCAAGGCTTTGGCCAGGAAGTTCGCCAAGGAATAGGTCTATCGGCGCGGGATTGTGATGGTTGAGTTCGCATCTGCAGTCACAGCTCCATTATGCACAGCATCGCTCAGCGAATAACAGCTCATCCTGACCCTAAAAGTGCCGCGCTTCATCAAATCACCGATCTCGCGGGGAGTTGATGCAGTCCTCCTCTTTTTGCGAGTGTAGAGCCGTTCTTCATTTTACGGACATGAGGACTTCAACTGGCCAAAAAAGGAAGGTTAACTTGATACGCGACGGGCGTTTTATTCTTGTTCTGTCTGGACAAGTTCAAAAATAGACGAATTCTCCGGATAGAAGATGGAGTGAACGTCGGTTTTTAATTCGCTAATTTTTGCTTGCATAGTATCGGTTATCTGAGACGTATCGTCGTAGTGGAGGCTTTGCTTGCACACAGGGCACACAAATTTGTATCCACACGCGCAGCCACTAGCCATTTCAAACGTGTAGCGGCCGCAGTTGTTGTTGCATGTGTAATAGGCGGTGCTCAGCTCTCCATCTAGCCACGTCTCGAGCTTAGAGATAAGCTTGTGAGCTTCATCAGCGAGGCGACGCTCGATATCCTCAAAGTCTACGTGCCATCGATATAGCATCCATCCAGTTTCTTTGTCGCGCTCAAGCCTATAGAAAGCGAGGCGACGCTCGTACAAAGTGAACAGCGTCCGCCTCACAACGTTCAGTTCAGAACCAGTTTCTTGTGCTATCTGCTGATCTGTCAACTCATCTTTTGAAAGTCGTTCGATCATTTCAAGCCCCTGTTGACCAACCAACTTCTCGAGATACGCCAGGATTGCTTTGTCTTTTGTGTTTTTCTTCACGCTTTATACATGGACTCGTACCACCTTATAGTTGCTGCCGATCGCTAAGTGCATCGACTTCGTTCGTAGATTCAAAAGCCCACAGAAGTGATCAGACACGCTTTTTACCGCCGTGATTTGCTGTCGTACGATTACAAGTGTTCTGCTGCGGTCAATCTTGTGTAGCAAAAATTCATAAACCGACAAAAGGAGCCAGGCATGATTGGTAGCTAGCGTACTGACAAGCACGTAGCTAAGCTCTTGTTCGTTTCGTCGTAAAAAGGGAAACGCTCCGCGAAAGAGAGTGCTGTTAAGCGGCTTTAACGAAGGCTGTAGGAAAAAGAAGAGTGATCTACGCACGTCTGATCGTTCGAGCATACCTATTTTTTGACCACTTTATAGGTTGAATGCGTAGCGCGGTCTCTGCTTTAAACCACAACTTTGTTGCACCTCGTGGCACGTTCTTCGGCGTCCGAGGACACTGCATGAAACGGTCACGACGCATGCAAAATTATGTGACGTGATAGCAGCTGCCCGTTACGGGCGATCGAAGGCGTATGTCAACATCAGCAAAAGCATTATCGTGCTCGATGTCTTCGTAAAGATCTGTCTCTTGCAGTCTGTTTCAGTGACACACTAAACGGCTATGCGGTTTTTGCATAAGCCAATGGGTCCCACCGACTCAACGAACACGCGTATCTCTTTATCAAGATTTGAGGAAGAAGCTAAATAGGCACAAAAAAACGAAGGCATGCTGCAAACGCAAAGGAGGTGAACCAAGGCACATGCAAGCCTTGGAGCACGATGAGATTAGCCGATAACGTAGAAGTGCTGGAATTAACGGTAATGAGTTTTAGAGGACATGCCACCATTTATCCCACGCTGACGTGGGATGACGATACGGTGGTACTGGTAGATGCGGGCTTCCCTGGACTGCTGCAACAGTTCCGCGAAGCGATGGCTAGGGCAAGCATCTCGTTCGACAAGCTCGACAAGGTGATCATCACCCATCAAGACATCGACCATATCGGAAGTCTGCCTGATATTGTCCGCGAGTCTTCCCACGAAGTTGAAGTGCTATCCCATGAAGAGGAGAGGCCGTACATAGAAGGCCGAAAGCCGCTGATCAAGATGAACCCGGAGCGTCTGTCAAAGATGCTCGGGTCTCTACCTGAAGAACAACGGCAGCGGATAGAAGCGCAGTTTGCGAACCCGCCCAAAGCGAGCGTCACTACGGCAGTCGCGGATGCGGAGGTCTTGCCTTACTGTGGGGGGATCACGGTGGTCTTTACTCCGGGTCACACGCCTGGTCATATCTGCCTGTACCTCAATCAGAGCAAGATCCTCGTTGCTGGCGATGCCTTAGTCGCCGCAGACGGCGAGTTGCGTGGGCCGAACCCGCAGTCAGCATATGATATAGACACCGCTTTAAGATCTTTGAAAAAACTTACTCAATACGACATCGAAACGGTGATTTGTTATCACGGAGGCGTCTATAGGGACGGTGCCAATAGGTGCCTCGCGGAGTTAGCCAGCGCCGCGCGTTAGTGTCGCCTGACTGATGGCCGGGAGCTTAGGGGTAGCGGCGTTTCCGCGCTCTGCTGCAGGGCAAGGGGAAACACTCTGCTACTGCAGAAATTAGCTCGTTTCTGGCGCCCCACGTAAAACTTGCGCAGAGAAGCGCGAGCGTCCGCACTTATCGAAACATCACTTAGCGGCGTAATTTGAATTTTACGCGTAGGTCCATTTTCGAGTGGTACAGACTTCCCCAATCGATTGTTGCGGGTTGGAACAAGAACCAAGATATCAACGATAAGTTATATTACGCTAAACATAATTAATACGCTAAACATACGTCACAAAAGTACCACTGCTGGCGTCAACGTCGCGGATGTGCTTGCAGTAGTGGTGCATTTTTTCCACTTGACGCATCGAGCCGGCGCAATGGGAGGCATAGGCGTGCAACAGGAAAAAGTTAAGATTCAGTTAAGCGGCATATCGCAGTCGATGTCGGGCTGTTTGTGGGGCAGGGCACAGTTAAGCAAGAGGTACAGCTCACTATTTTACGATGAGAAAGCGATTGAACTCGTCGAAAAAATTGACTACGACCATTCAACGAGCAATGACACGCTGTTCCGCGGCATTTGGTTCAGTGTTTCTGAAAACCTCAATCTACCAGAATTTGGTCTCTTTACACTGAGGGCAAGGCAGTTTGACGAAAAAATAAAAACTTTTCTCAAGGAACATCCGCGAGCATCCATCGTGAATATCGGGGCAGGACTGGACACCACCTTTTACCGCGTCGACAACGGGCTGATTCGCTGGTACGACATCGATCTGCCCCCTGTCATTGATATTAGGAGAGAGTTACTGCCGGAGCCGGACAGGGTAACATACATCGCGAAGTCCTTCCTGGATCCGAGCTGGTACAAGGACATCAAGCACACTGAGGATGGAATATTCATGATAGCTGGGGGGCTGCTCCATTTCTTTGGGGAGTCTCAGGTAAAACAGTTTTTTTCGATGCTGGCGAACAATTTCGACGGCGGCGAAATCGTTTTTAACGTCATATCACGATCATCCGATGGCTTTGGCGCGTGGATGACTATCTTGTCGCCGGAGCAACGGGATGTGATGAGAAGAGCGCTGGTGAATGCACTGAAGGACTGGTGGAAAAAGGCACCACGAGGTCAGAAAGAGAAGCTGAACGACATGATATCCGCGCTCGAGCTCCCGAAAAAGCCGAACGGTAAGGCGTGGTCTGATCTCGAAGCCTGGTGGAATCAGCTTAATGAGAAGGAAACGATGGAGGTGCTGCGCAGCTTCAGGGGTCCTTCAGCGGCGACGTTGATGCGTGGGAGCTAAAAGACGCACGTGAAATTGCAAACTGGGATAGTCGCATCACTGTGATCGACCAGTTTCCCCTTTTTAAAAACATCCCGCGAGATTCATTGGACGCAGATATGCGGCGATTCATGGATTACAGCGATGAAACCGGAAGGGGGAATATTATTCACTTGCGAGTTTAATGCAAATAATCCGAAGCGCTTGTGGCGGACAGGGCCGCAGTTCGCGCGCGCTCTTCGATAAGTTTTCTTCTCTTCTGTTAAAAACCTTCATTCCTTACTTCCTTAAAGCCAATATCAAATATCACAATGAGAATAGAAGTGAACACGAACGCAAAAGCGTTGCCTTCGACAATTATAATGAGCGGCTGGTCGTACGCGCCGCTCATAAAGAATGTGTCACCCAAGACCAAGAATATTGCTGGCAGCTAATGCTATTCTTCCGCGTGGCGTCAAGAGAATAACCCTAAAAATATAAGCGTGAAACTAAGCCCAATCATGATTATGACCCTTGCCTGCGCGAGGTAATTGAATACCCTTGTGTTAACGTACTTGCCCATAATCTTCTCGTCGTTCGCGATCGCGAGCGTATAGATTAAAATAAATGGTAGCAGTACCCCGTTACCCACTTGCGACAAAAAGAGAATGGAGAGAAGAGGCACGTTCGGAAGCGAGATGAAGACCGCTGCTAGTATTATTACCTCTAATAGAGCCCGTGAAATTGCATCAGGAACGGCCACACATGGTGATAGACCAGTTTCCGATGTTTAAAAACATCCTATGAGATTCATTTGACGCAGATATGCGGCGATTCATGGGCTATCCTGAGAGGGAGAAATATCATACACTTGCGAATTTAACATAAGAAGTCCGTCGAGCGTGTAGCAGACGGAGCTGTGGCCGCAGACCTGACTAGCGTATGCGAAGTTAAACAAGATGCGATTTGCGGCGATGGGCAACCTGATTGAGATCGGTGAGTCTGGAAACGTTTTCGAGGTTTTCGTGGCGGCGCGCCCACGCGGTCGGTAATTTTTCCCCGCCACGTTTCGCTAGAGTGGCTGCTTGTCTACTAAAAGGAGGTGCAAACTCTGTTTTAGATAAATTAATCGCCATCCAACAAATCTGCCGTATCCGATGGCTCTTGAATGACACTTGTTTTAAGAAATCCGTCCCCGTCCTTTCTCAGCGATAGGCACGGCAACGTCAAAGATAATGATACTATAGAGCAGCGCGTAAAGGAAGCACAGCATAGCACCCTCGGCGATAAGGAAAAAGCCTAGGTCATAGGCACCATATATGAAGAATACGAATTGCAGGACGAATAGAATTATAGTGCTTAGTGTTGTGTTTCTAGTTCGTTTTTTCATTTTTACCACCTAAATGAAAGTCAAAACTATGAGCACAATACTCAACGTTACCATGATGGCGACCGTTACCCACGCGATGTAATTAAATGTTCTTGAATTGACGTACTCACCCATTATCTTCTTATCGTTCGCGATGGTAAGCATATAAATCAGAATAAACGGAAGTAAAATTCCGTTGCCTACTTGCGACAAAAAGAGAATTGAGAGATACGGGACGTTCGGAAGGGAGATGAAGATGGCTGAGAGTACTATTATCCCCGTGTAGAGTCCGTGAAATGTCGGGGCCTCGCCAAACGTTTTAGACACACCGCGCTCTAATCCTAGCGCTTCGCAAACATAATGTGCCGTCGAAACTGGTAGAACGCACGCAGAGAAGACCGATGCGTTTAAGAAACCAAAAGCAAATAGTATAGCCGCGAAGCTGCCGGCTAACGGTGCGAGAGCAGCGGATATGTCAGCGACATTATTGACGGGAATGCCGTGTAAGAAAATAGTCGCCGCGCAGGCTACGATAATAAATAATGCAACGAAGTTTGTAACAAACGCACCAAAAATGGCGTCGAGTCTTGAGTATTGAAGGTGCTTTACTGGAACTCCTTTTTCAGCTACCGAAGCTTGAATATAGAACATCATCCAAGGTGCGATAGTTGTACCCACAACTCCTACTATCATTATTATAAAAGCGGCGTTAGGAAGAAGAGCTGGCAAGATAGTGTTCGTCGCAACGACGTGCCAATCGGGGTGAGCGAGATAGCCGGAGATAATATATACAAAATAAAGTCCAGATGCGAGTATTAGCACCTTTTCAACTTGCAGGTAACTCCCTCGCTCGACTAACACCCAGATAAACAATGCGGCAACGGGTACTGCAATATACGACGGAATGCCGAAGATTCCGCCACTAACCGCGATGCCAGAGAATTCTCCGAGTGTATTGCCGAAGTCAACTGTGAGCAATAAGACCATGATAAAAAAAACTAACCTAACGCCTGTTTTCTCACGGATTAAAGAAGATAATCCTTTTCCGGTAACCACACCCATCCGTATGCCCATTTCCTGACATACCGCTAAGGCAATGGTCATAGGGATTAACGTCCAAAGAAGTAGGTATCCAAACTGCGAGCCAGCTAAAGAATATGTTACAACCCCATTTGCATCGTTGTCAATACTCGACGTAATGATGCCCGGGCCCATTATAGATAAGAAAAGGAGTAGGCTAATGACATACGGGCTTTTCAAGTACCGCGTGATGATGTTGTAATCCATAACAGTACATTGCATTCAGTGAAATGCCTTGGGAACCCGTTTCTTCCACGCGGTTGGTAAAACGATGTCAATCGCGTCGTCAACAGTGACGATGCCCTTCAGTTTTTTCTCCTCGTCCACGACGGGAAGCGCGAGCAGGTTGTATTTGGCGATTTTCTTTGCAACGTCTCGCTGGTCATCCGTCGCATTAACTGTGATAATGTCGGTGTGCATGAACGCAGAGAGCTTTTCCTCGGGGCGTGCGAGCAAGAGATTGCGCAGTGAGATAACCCCGACAAGCGTCTCGTCATTCGCTATGACATAGATGTAGTAAATTGTCTCAACGTCTGCTGCAGCGGTGCGGATCTCCTCTATCGCCTGTAGTGCCGTGAGGTCTGCGTGAGCCGCGACGAACTCATTTGTCATAATGCCGCCTGCTGAGTCCTCTGGGTATTCGAGGAGCTCTCGTATGTCCTCCGACTCATCCGGTTCCATAAGATTGAGGATGGCTTCGGCGCGGTCCCCTGGAAGATCTCCCAACAAGTCTGCGGCGTCATCGGGTGACATCTCTTCAAGAATCTCGACTGCACGCTTGGTCTCCATCCCTTCGATAAGCGAGACCTGTCGCTCCGGGCTCGTTTCTTCCAACGTATCAGCAGCGGCCTCTTCATCGAGCGAGTTGATAAGCTGTAATCCGTCATTCACGCTGAGTTGGTCAAGGATGTCCGCTATGTCCGCGGGGTGAAACTTGGTTATCTTGTGCTTTGGGACTTTCAGCTGTAGGGCTGATGGTCCGCTGTGTATAGTATCGACGTCGTCCCAGCCGATGTAATTCCCTTCGAAGCGAATCCGTGTCCTGTCAGCGACTTTTTCCAACCCAAGCCGCCGCAGCAGACCACGCACGCCGATGTCGACGCCGATGAGTCGATAAGAGCCGTTGGTAGTGGAGAGCTGCAGGTCATTAACGCGTCGCAACTTCTTTCCCCGCACGTCGATGACTTGCCTATCAAGAACATCTTCCACTAGGTGCACCTCGTGCTCCTGCACCTCGTACGCTTGTATCTCATTAAGTCCGACTTTGAGGGTGATTTGCCTTCCTAAGCCTTCCACCTGTGTCCACGGAACGGTTAGCGTGCGTTTGTCAGACGTTCTTACGGCTAGGGCCTTTACTTTTGGATACGGCGCATCTGCCGATACGATCACGTCTGCAAGCTTTCCTACTTTTTTCCCGTGGATGTCAATCACAGGCTTCTTTACAATTTCACTCAGGCTTAGCAAGGCCATTTTTTCCCTCCATTAACTAGAGGGGCACAGTCCCCTCCTTCACCCGCTCCATGACGATCATCTCCGTCAAATCGTCGACGCCGTCAATCGAGCGAATCTTGCTGTTTATGATTTGATTGAGCCCCTCCATATCGTGGGCCCAGAGCTTTATCAGGAGGTCATACTCTCCTGACACGCTGTACACCTCTGAAACTTCGTCAAGTTTCGAGAGCGCGATTTTTACCGCGCTGTGCTTTTCGGTCTCTGTCTGGATGATGATGATCGCGGTCATTTCTAGACCCACCTTCTCAGGGTCGAGAATCACTGTGTATCCCCTGATCACCTCTCGCTCAAGCCGCTTGAGTCGGTGAGAGATGGTTGCATCAGGCACGTCGATGTCTTCTGACATCTTTGATAACGTGATTCGGGCGTTCTTTACGAGACTGTGAAGGATCGCTAAATCAGTCTCATCCATATCAGAGTCAACGTCTGCAGTCATACGTGGCTTTGAGTGTATTACTTATTGTTTATATTATTTTTGGAGAAAATAGCCTATTAACAATCAAAATAGAGAAATTCACTAAACATCTTCGTTCAGTTGGGAAATCTTACATCTGGTCGCGGTCAGCCGTGACGGCAGCACCCGTACGCCAATGCGACGAGCAACGTCGTCACCGTCAACGTCAGCGCCAGGACCAAAGTCGTCTCCGCGTTCACCACCTGCCTCCATCAACTGCTCCGTGACCGTCCTTGCTGGCTCTCGTGACAGGGTGCAACACCTAGCTTGGCCACTGTCTCGAGCGCGGGGATACAGATTTGGGGCGCCCTGGACGGCCTGCGCTACAACGACGAGGGGAAATATATCAATGCCAGGTAGTGGTCACACTCGAGCCGGAGTTTCCCTAATCGGCAAGCGTCTCTCCTGCGCCACTTTCCCCGGTGACATGTAGTCCAAGGCATCGATACGTGCAGTCCTGTGGATCATCATCGATTTGTCCAGACACGCGAGCGATGGTATTGCTTGCGTACGAAGCGTGGGACGTCCGCCGGGCCTATGCAACAGGCTGCTATTGGCTCGCTGCAAAAAAGCTGCGAAACCGGCGACACTTCAGCGACATACTTTGGCCCCTGCGGACGATCAATGGGGCTACAAATGCTATGCGCTTGTCTTTTTGGGCTGCTGAGCAAGCTAAAGCTGTGGGCAGCTCCAAGTCGTATTGAAACTCTTATTTAAGCAACACTCATTTTTTTCATACTTGTGCCTATGACGACGAGCAAATCGCTAGCAAACCCTTATTTGACTTGGACGGGAGGCCGATATTCCTCTTTTTGCAGCGGCTTAAAAATCAAAGGAAAGCGGAAAAAACTGCAAAATTGAGCTTAAGTCGCGACCGTCCAACACAAAAAAAGAACTGGACAGCCGAACGTGTTTGATGAGCTTCTTGCTCATGCGCCACAGAGCCGAAGAAAAGAAGGCGGCAAACAGCGATCGCAGCTGCAAATTCACGCAAATTGATCGTTGTGCATACTCAACCTTCTGAAGTTTCTAAAAAATCAGGCCGTTTGGCTGGTTAGCAATGAAGGCTCGCGGCATTCGAACTCTCGAAAAAAGTCAAAAAAGAAAGGTGAGTACCTCTCAATCATACGTAAAAAACGCGTCCTCATTTATAGCTCATCCTCAATCCTTTCCTCAATTTCTTCAATCCTTTCCTCTAGTTCCTCTATCTTCCCCTCGAGCTGCTCCAAAGTCTCCGCTCGCTCATTCGAGTGCATGACATCCTGGTCTAGTTGCTCGCTATAGGCCTCTGTTGCCTCCTCCATTGTAGCACGCATTTTGTTCATTATATCCTGGTCCCGTTGCTCGCGCTTCAATCCTTCCTCCAAATAATGTGCGTAGACTTCTTTAAGCGCGTCGATCTCGCGCTGGAGCCGCTTAAGCTCGTTCAAGATAAATTCGTCTTTATCGGTCATCTGTTCTTACCCCTAAACGAGTGTCTCTAGCATAAACGATAAAAAAGCCTGTAATGATAAGCGTGAGACCAATAAACCACATAATAGTGTGGTTATAATTTGCACATTTAGCGTTCTTGTGCGAGTAACGGCGCGGTTCCAGGCTAGTCATTGGTAACTCTGTAATGGCTTCTCATTATATCGCACACGGCATGCGGCGAGGCCGGCGGTACTGGTTGGAATAAGGTACGCGATCGCTCTGGCCTGGCCATGCAGCTTACAACCGTTATACTTTTTGCATTGCCGACAATCAATCATCGTTGTAACATGAGTTACGCTGCTGGCCGGTTAAAACTATCTCGCTGTCGCATTCCGTCCCAGGGCGTTATACCGAGTATCGTGCCGAGATTCTAAGGGGCGGGCGGCTTTACATGATTTGAAGTGTAAGTTGGCCGCACGAAGAGCAGCGGAGGACTTAGAGGAGACAATCGCAAGGAGCGAGAGAAGATTGATAAGAGTCGTTGAAGATACCTCTACGGTTCGCGTCTTGAACATTTGATGAGTCGATCTATAGACTACACGCGCTCCATCAAGCCTGCGGATACGTCTTCAGCATAGCTGCTTATCGCCGCGTTTTCGCGCCCTTACCACCATGTTTTTTCTTTTTTTCGATAGTTTGAGAGCCGTCGAAGCCGTGCTGTAAAGTAAGGCTGCAGCGTTGCCTAAATGGGATTTAACTCAAGGGGAATCAAGAAGCAATAAAACAGTCACGAGCTATACTGAGGGTGAATGGCACACGCGAGTGCGCAGCCGGAAAACCACACATGCGTTACTAGATGTTGCTCTACGATTCCGTGCTTCTCATTCACCATCGGTATCCTCAAGAACTTCTTCTAAGATTTCTCTCACCCGTCGATTAGTCATCGCAGCAGAACGGGCCAATCTTGTTTCTGGGAACGAAACGTCTTTACACAGTTGATCTAGGTCTTCTTTCTCGTGGTTGAGCAAGTCAAGGATCTCTAACAACTTCTCTTTCATTTGTTCACCTTTCATAATCGGTAGGAGCTCATAACAGTAAGCAGTCAATTTTTTGATTTTTTCTAGGCATTGTTGCGTTTCTTTTTAAAACCAGGGTTCATTGTGCGCGACGTTGTAATGATTATCCGCATTTTGATCCTTCGTAGAAAATAGGTCTTTCATGATAAGTTCAAGAGCCGCACGCATTACAAACCTTTTACTAATTGCAGAAGGACGGCTTTGTCTTTTTCAAGTTTCAATCTTTTGTTCTTTTGGACGTTGTGCGCAATTCTTCCCAAAGATACTCCTTTATCCATAGTCCTTTTTATGCTGCTTCTCCAGACGAGATGTTTTATTGATGTGTTTCTATTCGGCTCTTCGTGATTTGGTTGTCGGCAGACATAAGCACGCACGATAGCTTCGATGTAAGCATATTTTTGAGAAGTGTCTGACGCCGCCACGAGCACGCCATGGTCGTTTAGATAACTCGCTCTATTCTTATTGTGCTTTTTTGGACTTCGGCGCCCGAAAGCATAAGGGCCCTCAGATCTTCAACTAGGTAGCTAAGGAATACAGCTCCCTTGTGACTTTGCGATTGAAGCGGCAGAAAAGAGGAAGAGTAAGTGTGGTGGCAGATAAGCTGCTAGCGCGTCGAAACGAAGCCCCGCCTGCGATTCTGATCGCAAGCATCATCAACATACCGTTGGTCACTCCTGAATGCTATGCCATGCTGAACGCTCTGCGAAGAGGACGGCAAAGTAGCCGCCTTACCCAATAAGAGTAATAAATCGGCCGGTGCTTTCTAGTATTCCTGTCACGCATGCGCACGAACACTTTCTACAAAACTATTGCTGCATACCACAAATACTAATTTTTATATAATCCAAATACTATATTTTTAATCAATATAAAGACGATATTTTTGACAACACGCATTTTAATCAATTTTCAAAGTTATTTGTGTGAAAGAAGCGCAAATCGTAAGCTTTATATCAATCGGCAGCAACGACGTGGTATAATAACAAGTGACTTAGGGTGGGGCCAAGCTGAACGAAGCATTACTGGCAAGAAGAAGAAGTGCAGCGAGTGAAGACGTAAACGAAACACTACTCGCATCGCAAGTCGACGGGGCCGAGATACTTCGGCTGTCGATGTGTTCCGATCTCAGGAGGACTCTCGTTCTTTCACTCAAAAAAGGCACAACGGCGCTCGCTGATTTGAGGACAGCGACGGGGAACAACTCCGCCTCAGTGATCCATGCTCTAAGAGAGCTCGAAAAGGAACACCTTACATGTCAAGATAACAAGCGGAACTACGAGCTTACGAACACCGGTAAGATTATAGCTTTACAGCTTGAGAGCTTCATAAGAACAGTCAACGCAATCACTCAGTTCAGTAAGTTTTGGCTGGAACATGATTTGAGCGGCATTCCTGAAGATTCTCTCAAAAACATAGGATGTTTGCAGGAATCACAGGTCTTGACAAGCGTGCCCACTGACATTTTCAACGCCTTTTCGACCTTTACCACCCTGCTCGAAGACGCCAAGGTGATACGAGGCGTTGCGCCCGTGTTCACGCCAGATTTGTTTGATATTTACGCCGAACTCGCCGCAAAGGGCATACCGATCGAGCTTGTCGTCACTGACGAGGTGCTCGAAAACATGCTAGATCTCGCAGACCGTAGCCCCCTCAAGAATTCGCTCAAGGCAAATCTTAAGCTTTTTGTGATTGAACAAAACCCAAAAACGGCTTTTACGGTTACTGACTATTTCTTTATGATTGGACTCTTCAGATTCGACGGGTCCTACGACCATTCAGACCAGCTATTAAGTTATAGCACAGAAGGCACGACGTGGGGCCGTGAGTTGTTTGATCACTATGTCGGAGCATCAAGAGAATTCGACTTAAGACACTGAACGCTACACGTAAGCCCTCTTGTCTCTGTTGTTGCTGCTACAGCTCCGTGGACCACTGTATGACTTGCTTACCGCGCTGATAGGAAGTTGTTCAAGAGGCGAGCTTTGCGGAGCGACAAGTCCGGGGAGATTTTCCCTTTATTGTTGTGCATTTGATCAGAAGGTTTGCCTGATAGGTCTAAGCGCCACGAACAAATCATGCTTTGAAAAGATTTGGAGAAGCTCACCGATACAGATATTGTCTGAGGAGAGTTAACAGCGGAATGGATTAGTACGCGGCTGAGTCGAGCGAGGCACTAACTGATGAAGTATGCGCGTTGGATCGGGTTTAAGAGATCCCATATAGGTGCCTGTCGCACCTCGTGCCTTTTCGAAGCCGGATCTCGCGGGTTAGCTGAATCTATTTCAGTATGAAGATCGTCGAGCGTTCGGATTCTACCATCTGGCGTCGGAGAACGCACCTACGCAGCTGCGGCATTCTCGTGAAGGATGATCGGAGCAGCTATCGAGAATAGAAAAGAAGTGTCTAGGTGGAGGATGCCCATAACCCATGACGCTGTCACCCGGCGCCGCCGAGAGTCGTAGGGTGCCTTCGCTCACTTGCAGGTATTCTTGTGTTTATACGTACTCTCTCTCAGCCGTGACAACCAATGAGATACCACGAGAGAGGCAAGAAGTCATTCGTGCCCAGCGAGATAGATATGTAGGAAGTCACGCTGTCTTGGAAAAAGTGTAAAGCAGTCATAACGTTAGATGGCTGCAGTCGCAGTGCGCGGTGGAGCGAGATCTTGATGCGACGCATTTCGAGCCGCCGCGGCTTAGCATCGCAGTTTCGTAATGAATCTGGGTGATGATTAACGATTGTGGACGTGCGAGACTACGCTGTGCAAGTAGCTGCAACGATTCGCGTCGCAACTCATCACTAATGACTGCGCAGGCGCCCTATCAGTCCTCAGCTGCGGTTTCGCGGATATCGTACTTGAGATGTCCGGTCAGCGGGTCTTGGCCGTAGTTTTCGCAAAGCGCGATGAGCACATCTTCGTGACTCACGCCTACGTTCATAACCGTATCATTGCCGCCATAGTAGACGAGGATGCTGCCATCGTCGCGGCGCACAGCGCCGCAGGTGAAAACGACCTGCGGCACGTGGGTATAAGCGCCCTCCTCGATGCGGCAGTCGGCCCTGGAAGGAAAGAGGATGGGGACACTGGACATCTTGACCCGCGCAGGATCCGCTAGATCATGTAGTGCCACGCCAAGCACGTAGGGGTTGCCGTTCATGGTGGTGCGGACCCCATGGAACACGCTGAGCCAGCCCTCGGCCGTCCTGAGGGGCGGCGCGCCAGGACCGATCTTGTCCGAGAAGGCACTTGGGCCCGCGCCAGTCTTCATGACAGGCTCCGGCTGAATCTCCCATCGATTAGACTCGACCGATTTCGTCCAGCCGAGCTTGATCTGTGTGTAGATGCCCCCGACCTCGCCGCGCGTGGTGTTATTAGGTCGAAACAGGCCCGCGAAGCGGCCGCCGATCGGCTCGGGGAAAACCACCACGTTGCGCATGTCTCGTTCAAGCACCGGGCCGTAGCGCAGGAAGTGGCAGAAATCATGCGTCGTGGCTAGCGAAACGCGCACGCGATTCTTCAACGTCGCGTGATAGGCGCTGTAGGTGATGTAGTAAGTGTCGCCGATCTGGGTGATCCTCGGATCCTCGACGCTGCCCGACTCGTTCTCGATGAGGGCCCTGGCATCGGTGTCGGGGGCAAAGGCGTCGCCCTCGGCGGCCGGCGTCATGGCCGGTCGCGGCTCGACACGCCAGCCGTCGATGCCGTTGCTGCTGCGGGCGACCCCGAGCACGCTTATGCCGCAACGAAGGTGAGACCGGAACAGCATGACTGTGTCGCCATCTTGCAGCGCGATGCCGGCGTTGTGGACGGTCGTGACCTGGAGGCCAGGGTCCTGCCACACACGATTCACTTCCTTAGCTGTGAGCACGGGGTTGTCCGGGAACCGCGCCACTGGACAGTTCAGATCGACGATCACCCTGTGATCCTTGAGCGTAACTTCTTTATTGATCACGGCCATTCTCCTTCGGCGGCTCTCAGAGCATCGCAATCACGCGACGCAGCGACTATCGGAATCAATTTCGCCGCACGTAATAAAAAGGTAATGCCCTCTAGAGTTACGTTTAGTTCGTCACTAAGCACACCGCAAACGGTTATCTCTTCAAACAGAACTCGCTGTATTACACGAAAGAGTAGGACCGCTAGACGTCCCAACGAAATAACCTTTCGTGAACGAACGCACAATGACGTCGTGTCGCCGTTGACTCTTTGATAGCTCGCGCGGAAGTCAGTCTCGGCTCATGTACCGATCCCATTCAATCTCAAATTCCGTTGGTTGTTCTTCTTCTTGACGTTCTTTTTTTTGTCGATCTTGCTCTTCCCTCAGTTCGCTCTCGAGATAGCATCGGTTTGCACGTTCAACCAAGCTAGCCACCATCTCCCAGCATGTTCCGCGTCTTTGTATTGCCACTTTATCTTTGGGGCATTTGTAGCGGACTGCATTGCCGACAATCTTTGCGTCGGCACTCGCAGGAGCTTCTTCTTCGAAGTAACCCTGCCATTTTTCGGGTGGTGTATTAGACAAAACATAGGAGACTGTTACCTCACTAGTTGATTGCGAAAACTCGTCGACGTGAGCACACTCAACGTCTAGGATTGTAATCGCTGCAAATACCATACTCGTTACCTCACGCAAATCTATCTATCCGACCAAACTTTGCTCCCCTGAGCGACGGCTCAAAAAAGCAAGCGCGTCCTTCGTTCGAAAGTTCAATGGTATGGTACTTACGAACAAACTTAAAAGTTGCTGAGCGTCGGTGTACTCACTGCGCTTTTTTTTGGTTCGACGTTGCGGATAAAGGTTTCAAACGCGATACAGCCGCCTTAGATACGAATTTGTGCCTTATCGGCGGTTTAACAGCAGCTTTGCACTATAGGCACGTTCCCTGGTGAGAGAATCCCCGGCAGCACAGATTCTGTTCTTGTTCAAGCAGTTGATATCTATAAAGATTCAATTGAGACGAAGTCGGCCATTCACACTTTTTTGCTGCTCATGCCTACACGCCGCCAGTGAAAGAGTTATTAGTGAGCGCGGAACGAACGGAGCTCGAGCTGTAATGCCAGAGGGATCGGTCTGGTCCGCATTCTGAGCCTTATCGCTCCAACCACTAAGGGGTAAGCGAAACGGATGCTTAACGGCTCTTCTTCTTTACCAGGAGGTTCTCAATGAGACGATATCGTGTTGGGCGATGTGCCCGTCAGATATCCGCCAAACCCTATGAGCCAAAACTATTGGGTATAGCACCCATCGTTCTGCCCCTCTGGCGCCGAGGAACGCGACGGCCGGAGAGACGCATGGACGTATAGCAAAAACCAGCGCGACGGTGCTCAAAATCGCGGAGAGATACGAGAGAGGTGCTTTTGTTGGCTCAAGACGCGATGGCGGCGAAGCCACCGGCAATGAACGTGAGCCCCGACTACATCCAGTGTGTAGTGCCAAACCTCTCGTTGAAAACGCAGACCCAACGGAGCTGATGCCGGCAATGGGCGATAAGTAACAGAAGTGCAGATGGAAAAATGCAATCGTCGATCGCACTGTGAACCACGTGCGCGCCTCCGATGAGCAGGAGCCCTCTAACCACCAACGTCGAATAAAGGATCGCCGTTGCCGGCTGCATAATTACGCCGCTTCTCACGCCCCCCCAAATCGCTTATATAGTCTGCGAAATGCTGGTAGCAAGATATGTGGCTTCGGCCGTAACGATTCAAGAGGATTAGCGTTCCTGCTAGGGAGAGGAGCGCGCCCGCGAGGTTCAATCTGTTCAGCGATTCGAGCGATTCGGGCGCACTTAGCTTTTTCTGTGAGGCAAACGACGCCTTCAGCTGCGAGATTATTCGCTTCAGCACAAATTTAACCTTTGTTGACGCAGTTCAGGATGAATAGGTGCGGGAGAGGTTTCGTTACTCCGCAATTTTGTCACATTGGGGCTCCCCGATGGATTGCACTTCGAGTTCCTAGGATGATCAGTGCTAAGAATCTCAGCCCGGGTCTACCCCAGTGTACGAATGAGTAACTATTGACAGGAAGCATCTAGAGAGAGCTAAAACTGAATCGTTATTTATATCACGACAAAGGCCAGTTTCGCAGCTTGCTTGTTGAAGAACCGCCAGAAGATGGAAAAGCCACAGAAGATGGAAAAGCCACCTAAAAAATGGCCAACTAGTTTCATTGCACCTACGCTATGAGTACTGCTCACGTCGTGAGGACCCGTGAGAGTCTCACGTTTATTAAAGGGGATACCAGGCTTTTGTCCCACAAAACCATTTTCGAGATACTTCAGATAACGAACTCATCTTAATGAAATTGCTTAAGCCATTTCACATATTCGTAGTTATGGTGAAAAGCAGCTCGTAGATGCAACAAAATTGCGGTTATTAGGTTTTTCAGCCGGAGGTCATCTGGCAGCTTTATTCGCCTCGAACTTGTATTTCGTCTCTAATTAGCTTTAAGGTTGCGCGATGCAGGGATGGGTGCGGTCACAGAACGCTGATCCCGTGATATGCTTCTAAAATCGGTTTTTGTGCGTGTTTGTTTGGCTGTTGACGCACAAGAAGGATAGGGGAAAAAAGCTTTTGAGCGCCCTCCAATTCCTCAAAAGACGGTCTTATTTACGAGTCATTATTCACCGTCACGACCATCTTCACCATAAACAGCGTAACCTGCGTTGACGAATGTCGCTGCATCCGCGCTACTGAGTTTCAAGCCGTCACCGGCCTTGTAACTGCCACAGCTTTTGACAAACATTATGGATTTAGGCACTGTCACTCTGTGCTCACCTCCTTTGTTCGTGCTTGGGTTTATTCGAACGGCTTTAATGATCGATATACCTTTGGATTTTTTGAGGTTGATATATGGGTCTCAAATAACTTCTGACGGCCCGGCGAAAAGTGACATATCTGTAATGTGTTCGTGTCAGTGGCCTGGTCGCGCTGATATTGCTGACTTTCGCTTATCAAAAAGCCGTTTCCAAGAAAACCAGATCGCGGCGAATCCTAGATCGGCTAACTCATTTTACCGTTACTGTGGTGTACCTGTCACCATTGAAGGGCGTAGGCCGCCCTCGCTTAGCACTTCGTGAATAGGAGCCACCACGCAGCTCCCTACGTGATGAGCGGATGCATGCTCGCCTTACTCACTTCAAGAGCCAAATTTTCAAAATAGTCGAACGTCGGAACATTTAGCTTATCGTGGTGTAAATCAAATACACGTTCGCACTGCCTGTGGTAGCGCCCGCTCCCGCAGTGACCCATGCGTATATCGGCGTTTGTGTTTGAAAAAGCTGCTGATCCCCGGTGTAAACCTCGCCCGACGTAAGGACATCTATCTCCGAGCATACGGCAGCATCCGTCGAAGCTATCTCGACCGATGCCCCCGAACCGTCCCACGTAGCAGTTATAACAACAAAAGCGGCAAGCACCGCGCTATTGGCAGGCAGTGTTGTGACCAATTGCTGAGCGCCGCCGTCTGACGTTATGCTCACCGCGACGCTGTTTATCGCATCGCCCGCCGCGCTATATTTGGCGCTTTCGAGCGCTTTAACCGCTTCGGTGAGCTGTGCAATTGCGTTCGTAACGTAATTCATTTTATCGGTTCCTTCTACATATTTGTCAAATGTCGTCATTTCAAATTAGTCTCCTTTTGTTTTTTTAAATGGATCACCTCATCGAAGAAAGAGGCAAGCCTCGGCCGCGAGCTGATTCGAGGAACGGCTTGCAGCGCCGCGTAAAAAAGAAGTGGTTAGCTCTTCCTCCTCGCTATATAAGCAACGATTGCGAGTCCGACAAGAGCGAGCGCGACATCGAAGCCGGGCGTCACACCCGCAGCTGAGTTGCCGATGGCGTAGATGTTGTTGTCATAACTCCCCACATAGACCACTCCATTGACGACGGCAGGGGAGGAGTCCACAAGACCTCCAGCCACGTAGTTCCACAGTTTTGCTCCAGTACTCGCGTTAAGGGCATAGACGTTGCCGTCATCGCTCCCCACGTAAACGACGTCATTGGCGACAGCGGGACTAGAATGAACCTCGCTCCCAGTGGTGTAGTTCCACACTTTCGCTCCGCTGCTGGCGTTGAGGGCGTAAACGTTGTTGTCATAGCTCCCCACGTAGACGACGCCGTTAGAGACGGCAGGGGAGGAGCCTACACTGTCACCGGTCCTGTAGTTCCACACTTTCGCTCCGCTGCTGGCGTTGAGGGCGTAAACGTTGTTGTCATAACTCCCCACGTAGACGACGCCGTTAGAGACGGCAGGGGAGGAGTACACCTCGCCGACGGTTGTGTAGTTCCACACTTTCGCTCCGCTGCTGGCGTTGAGGGCGTAAACGTTGTTGTCATAGCTCCCCACGTAGACGACGCCATTGGCAACAGCGGGACTAGAATGAACCTCGCTCCCAGTGGTGTAGTTCCACACTTTCGCTCCGCTGCTGGCGTTGAGGGCGTAGATATTATGGTCGTCGCTGCCCACATAGACCACTCCGTTTACGACGGCAGGGGAGGATTCTACAGGGGCCCCGGTAAGATAGTTCCAGAGTTTCGTGCCGTTGCTCGCGTAAATGGCGTAGACGTTGTTGTCCCAGCTGCCGACGTAAACGACGCCGTTAACGACGGCGGGAGAAGAGAGCACAACACTTCCAGTCGGGAAACTCCACTTCTGAACGTCATTTGGTAGTGTGCTCCCCGCTACGGGGCCGTAGTCGCCCGTGTGCGCAGCGTTATACTGGTACTGCATCGTGCCATACTGCGCCCCGGCAGGAATGGTTACAGCGGCTGTTAATAACACCGTGATCAGGAGGAGGACTATAGAGGACCGGACGATTTTGTATGTGCGCATGAGAGTGCTTCTTAGAACGTTCTCTGACGCTTTCGAACGTGTCAGAAGAGACTATAAATGCTCCGGTCTGAAAGACTAGCGAGCAGCGCGGTCTAATGCATGAAATTGAAGAAAGAAATAATGAGCTGGGGGATAAGCAAAGGATAAAGGAGTACATTGAGCTCTTTTTGGCTCGATACAGTTCAGAGGCTGCAGTGCAAAAGAATTACTCGTACAACGTTCCGGCAATCAAAACGAAAGCCGAACTTGTTGTTTTATTAAATAGAAAAAGAAGCCGTTAATTACCACGCCGCCTCTATGTTAACACATATAATGGAAAAAATGACGGGGCAAGTTGCACGTGATCTCGAAAATCGATAGTGATTGCGCGTCGTCCGACTGTTAGCCTGTTGTGAGAGAACTGAAACACTGTCGATCACAACCGATTTTTGCGGGTACAGGTCCTTTGTGCGGCATAAGGTCAATATATGCGCTGGCGTGACCCGTTAAGACAAATATCCTTTTTCTCGTGCAACTGTACCACACCGGACTCCCCGTCGGCTCGCCCTTTAGACTAGAAACTGGGAAGACTTGCCAGTACGCCGCTGTCGGTATTTTCGTGGTGACCCTCACCGTTGGGCCGAACGCCTGCAGCATTGCTCTCGTGCTGCGTAATGCGTGCGGAGATCGCAGATGTGCACCGTTTTGTGGGTGGGGAGATCGCAGATGTGCACCGTTTTGTGGGTGGCAAACTGATATCTGCACCAGCATTCGTTGCTGCGACGCGGAAGCGGCGCCACCTGAAGCAGCGGCTGACGCGTTACAGCTCCGAAGTAAGCCTATTACTGTTTCGAATGCGCTGTAACTGCTCTTGCTTATGTGCGAAGCCTATTGACTATTTTGGGACGCTTTCATAAGTGGCTTTGCGCATGCTTATTTTGTGGATATGCGCCCTGTAAGTGATTTAGACGGCCATCGGTGCATAAGAGGTCGTGCTAAATACTTTTCAAGATGTCACCTCCTCCGTGAGTCCAAAGACGTCCGAGTTCCTCAGAATTGTCACCTGACGTGCGGTAACGCTCTTCGTCCTCACCTTCGTTGATGTAATGGTACATGTGGAGTGACCCCCTGAGCCTTCTTAACAGGATTTTTTGTACGTGCCTTTATCGTCGAGCAAAGTGCTCTAAATAGGCGCTCCATAGCGAATCCAGTTACACCGATAAGTGTTATGATGAAAATTTCGATAACGCATACAGCAAAAAAGAGTTCGACCGCGTCCGTGTTTGCTCACTCCCCAAGTTTTTTTTAGTCACTTGGCACTTGCCAAGCTTGCACCACGGTACTCTACACTCCCATGCCGAAAGCTGGTATGATTCTAAGCGGTTAGAACCTCGCTACCGGGGTTAGTGATCGCTCCACAAATGAGGCGTGCGTGGAGAAAGTCTTGCTACGGCGTTGGACATAAACGGCACGGCGGTGCGCTCGCTCCCATATGCTGAGATAGGTATCCGATGACGACTTGGTTCGTCTGCAACGGGCGCAACGGGCTCGTGCCGGTCGAATATCACCATGGGGCCGCGCCGACCGTGCTTGATGAGCTTGGTGCCGCTTCGACCGCAATAGGGACAATACCACGTTATGAACTCATAATTTGGCTCATACGCCTCCACATAGCGCTGGGCGATTATTTCTTGGCTGCACTCGCATTTGATTTTCATTCTTGTATCTCAACTCCTTTAGTCTCGTTTTGTCTACCTGGGGCACGACTACGAGACTTCTTTGAGTGGTAATGCATAGCAATTTAACTATTGTTAAAGTATTTAAATATTGCTAAAAAATATCAAGATTGCGTTAGAAACTGATAATGAGAGCCGACACTTCTTGCTCGATTAGCACTCAACTCGCTTAATCTGACGTGTTTCGGGCAACGAACAAGTGCTGGGTCCATGGCCAGCAGCGTCGGCGCGACTATTCAACGGGCAAATTCGTTACACGAATGATGCTTAACAAAGCAGGCGCCCGTTGCCTCGCTCGTTGCTTCGTTAGCTCTGTGCGACAAACTAATGACGCCGCGGCATGCGCCGGTCGCGTTTATCGTTTGCTGTTGTCCCCTCTCGCCAGCAAGCGTAGTAACACGCAGACGTTAGCAGAGCTTATTAATAAAAACCGTACCGGTAAACGATTTAAGAAACGAACCCCGATGGCGGGCGGGTACGCCAGGATAGTATGTTTGCGCTGGTGGGCAAGACCCAGCGGAAGTGAGCTGTAGCGCTGAAATACAAAATGAGCCTTTTAAGGCTCGCCACGGCACCGTCGTGCTGGTCCAGATGGGCCTAGCAGATCGTCGCAGTGCCTCTACGCGGTTTGTTGCAGCAGCCTCGTTTCGTCTTAATTCGACGCGCGCTTCACGCTGCTTTGATTCTGAGGGCTCACGCAAGCTTTGCCCAAATTCATAACCTCGAATCAGTTTTGAGAGCAGCGTAATATGTGCTGTGGCTTTGTCACAGTTGGGCTCCGTACGCAAGCGTCACTAAGTAACGGTACGTCGAGTGTCCGCACAGCAATACGCGTTTTATGCTCTCGCAACTTACTGGAGGTATCGGTTATCGGCCAGCCTGGACGCTAAATTCAAACAATTTTTAGGTCCATATGCATCGTGATTCCAGTAGCCGAAAACGTCAGCTTCGGTTGAAATCTGGCGGATTCGACGTGCCCAGTAATCTAACTCTTCTGACGAGTACACGTCTGGATCTGTGCTGCGCGCGCGCCATCTGATGTAAGCAAAATTCTTAAAACAGGCAACGTTGTTGTCGAATTGTGCGCCGAGCATCACCAAAGCGAGATTGCTTTGTTCTCTAAAGCGTTCAAAGACATCGTCGCTAAACCAGGAATCGTGACGAAATTCAAAAGCAAAATGATGGTCAGGCAAGAGTGAGAGAAACGCATCTAGACAGTATATATCTTTTTCAAAACTAGGAGCGAGCCCTACGAGAAACGCACCCAGCTTGTGTCCTAGAACTTCGCAGATCTCAAAGAACTTGGCTAGAGTCTGACGCGCAACGTGCAGCCTCTTTGTGTGTGTGATGTACCTATTTATCTTTACGGAAAACACAAAGTCCTCAGGAGTAGCGTCGTACCATTTTTTTAGCTGATCTTCCTTCGGAAAGTGATAAAACGTCGAATTAACTTCGACCGAGCGGAAAAATCGCGAATATTGCTCTAGGTAGCGACGACGTGAGTCGTAGAGAATGCCTAGCCAATGATCATAATGCCAACCGCTGCAGCCCAGATAAATGCTTGCCGTTTACTCACCTACCCCGGCCGCGGCTCGCTCGGCGCGTTCATTTGAATGAAAACGATCCTTGGCAGGTCAGCGTATGATTGTTCAGGAAAGATTGCCATCCCCATTAACAGGCCTCTCAGGCCGAGCAACTGTTGTCGCATATACTGCGGCAACTCGCAGCTGGCAAACAGGGCCGCTTCAAATTAGAGCGGACTCCCTAGTATTTATTAAGGTCAGGTCACACACCACCTGCCGCACCACGTCGATGTTTTGCCGGATAGCTGTGCTCTTTATAGCGAAGCGCTTTAAGTTTTTGGTTCGACACCCAGCGCATTCTTGGCAAACGCCGTGGTGTCGTCGCTCATTCACAACCCGAAACTCACCATTGCGATCACCGCGCGATGGTGCTCGCGCTCGGACAAGCGGCGCCATTGATATTTCGCACGCATTGCTTAGTCAAAGCAGAGAGGCGACCGCGTGGGGAACTACGTTGTTCAGCCACTACGCTGAAGCGACGAAACCTGTCCGCTGGCGGGCTGCTTCATAGCTTGAAAGTACGCAACCGCCGTTCTGATGTTAATATGCTTGAGGAGGGCAGATTTAAAGCGCAACAGCTGCAGTTTCTACTTATTAGATCAAGTTCGAGATAAAATGGACTTCGACGAGTCGACTCCTGATCAAAAGAAAAGCAGCGGGCCCTAATGAGCGACCATAAAAAGCGAAATACTGCAAAATTTTTCTGGGTTGTCATATTACTGATTATTCTTTACGCCGTGCTCGATGTAATCTCTCAAAGCCTGCCGCCACATTATAGCCCAATAAGTCAAGCTGAAAGCGATCTTGCGGTAGGCGAATTCGGATTTATCATGACCCTAAACTTCTTGAACCGCGGCGCGCTCTCTCTTATTTTTATCTTTGCTTTTCTCAGAACTTTAGACCTTACTGGGGTTGCCAGATCATATTTTCGAACTGGCACCTATTTGCTAAGCGCTTGGGCAATTGGAGCGATACTCCTTGCCATATTCCCGACCGATGTACCTGCCACGCCTGTATCGTGGCACGGTGCGATTCATCTGGTTGTTGCGGTGATCGCCTTCATTGGCGCTGCATTCGGAACATTGGCCATTTCACGGAAACTAGGGAAAAATCCCGAATTTGAAGGCTTGAAACACATCGCGCTACCCTTATCCGAAATTGTTGTTATTTTTTTGGTAATCGAGTTCGGTGTGCTGTTGGTATTCCCGCATCTAGGCGCACGCATCGGTGGGCTAACTGAGCGAGTATTTCTCGGTTCTGTCCTTCTCTGGATTGGACTCGTATCTGCATATTTCGCCACCCACGTGTGCCATACCAAGGTGGCGCCAAACCAGGCGAACGTATAAATCTCGGTTTAGGGAAAAGTTCACGCCGCGCAAGCCATTGCGTGAGTCCTTCTTTGGATTTTTGGCGTTCGCTAGCTACTAACTTCGGCTAACTTCATCGCTTAAAAGCAGACGGCTAGGAACCTGGTTTTGCGACCGCTTATTGGGTCGCAAGATCCATCCCGCTTCTAGGGTTCTCTGACTCATACATTTGGAGCACGCTTACGGATTTTTAGGTGTGAGTAGCTTGAGCGTCGAATTCGGCGATGGGATTATAGTGACCTTCGGCGATATAGCGATCACTGTGCTCACTCAAATTACGCGCACGTTGAACGCACAGTGAAGGATTTGCCGATGGCAACTCTTACTAACGGTACTTCTCTCACCATATGAGGTCTGATCTGATCTGAAACGCGACGCGGAATTTCAACGATCCCTCGTAACGTTCTCGCGCGGTTCACGCTGAGCTGATTTCAGAAAAAAAATAACAGGTGACAAGCTATGAAAGAAGAGCAGACAAATTTGAAGATCGCAACCCTCGCGGGTGGCTGTTTCTGGTGCGTAGCGGCCGATTTCGAGAAGGTGTCCGGCGTTGCGAGGATCGTGTCTGGCTATACCGGTGGCCAGACGGAAAACCCGACGTACGAGGAGGTCTCGACGGGAAAGACAGGGCATTATGAAGCCATACAGGTATACTACGATCCTTCACAGGTGGGTTATGAGGATATCCTTGAGGTTTTCTGGCGTCACATAGATCCGACGGATCCGGACGGGCAGTTTGCAGACCGAGGTCCGCAGTATCGTACGGCAATCTTCTACCACGATGAGGAGCAGAAGCGCGCCGCGGAGAAATCGAAGGCGGATCTTGAACGATCCGGGCACTTCAATAAGCCACTCGTCACCTCGATTGTGAAATTCTCAAGGTTCTACGAGGCGGAATTCTACCACCAGGATTACCACAAAAAGAGCCCCGTAAGGTATAAGCTCTACAGGTTGGGCTCCGGCAGAGACCAGTTCCTCAATAAGATCTGGAGAAAGGAGAAGAGGCCTGGCAGTAACCCCGGCGGCAACCCAGAGGGGCAGAGGACCTATTCTAAGCCCGATGAGGCCACCCTGAAAAAGATGCTCACGCCGCTTCAATACGAAGTAACACAGCGTGAAGGTACGGAACCGCCCTTCCGAAATGAATATAATGACAACAAAAGGGAGGGAATTTACGTTGACGTCGTATCCGGAGAGCCTCTCTTCAGCTCGTTCGATAAGTACGACTCCGGGACGGGATGGCCAAGCTTTACGAAACCGTTGGAGCCCAAGAACATCACGACGAGAGAGGACCGAAAACTCTTCGCTATGAGGATTGAAGTGAGAAGCAAGCACGGGGGTTCCCACTTGGGTCACGTTTTTCCTGATGGGCCCGCGCCGACGGGGCAGCGTTACTGCATGAACTCGGCGGCGCTTCGGTTCATCCCGAAAGAGGATCTGGCGAAGGAGGGCTATGGGGAGTATCTGAGGCTTTTTGCAAGTAAGAGCGAAAAATCTGTTTAGGAGCTCACGTGGGCTGCGGCCATCTCGGCTTTAGATTCAAGGTGCTCAAGCGTGTAGCGTGCGAAAACGCATACGCAAGGGTCTTTAGAACGCCCGCAAGGCTTGAGATGAAAAGCACTACCAGCTCGACCTCGCTTTGTAGCGCATTTTGTTCTCGTGTTAGAATTCAGAGCGTGCCAATAACATCTGATGTAGCTATAACGCCCCAAGCGCCGCAACTGTTAAGGCTGAGCCAATAAAGAAGATAATCCATATTTTGCCACGTTAGCTATTATCGTAATCGGTTATGTCGGGGACGATACTTCCTCGATGTGCACTTCCTCGGATTAATATTTGGAATCGCCTACAGGGACTTGCATGCCCTCCAAGACGACGCAACGTATAGACACTCCGTCGTTTGGCGTTGAGCGCAGGTCGCACACTTCGGCGACAAAAGCGTGGTGCGACATCCCTCTGCAAGTGTGGTGAATAAACTGAAGATCCAAGAAATATCGGCAAAATCCGTCCTTTCAAAATCCAAGGTCTATGATTACGCAGTGAACCCGTACAGAGGATGCAGCCATGCCTGTAGGTACTGTTACGCTGCATTCATGAGGCGGTTCACCGGTCACCGGGAACCGTGGGGCGACTTTGTTGATGTCAAGATCAATGCCCCGGAGGTGCTAGCGAACGAAATAAACAGGAAGCCAATCGGCACGGTCTGGGTAAGCGGGTCTGCGACCCGTATCAACAGCAGAGAAGAAGTACCAGCTGACCCGAAAATGTCTTGAAATCCTTTTGGGGAGCGATTGGCCGGTAGCGATTCAGACCAAGTCCTCTCTCGTGCTGCGAGATATCGACGTCCTTAAAACGTCTGGGAAAGTAGAGGTTGGACTTTCTATATCTACCGGTGAGGAAAAGATCCGACGGATCTTTGAACCAGGGGCCTCCGCGATCGAGGAACGGATTAATGCCCTAAAATCGCTTCACGCCCAAGGAATTAAGACGTTTGCCATGATCGCGCCGCTCCTGCCTGGAGCTGAAAGGCTGCCTCGCGAACTTGCTGATGCCGTCGATTTCGTCCTGATAGACCGGCTGAACTATCACTATGCACACCGCATATACCGAGAAAACAACATGGAGTGGGCGATGGAGGATCGGTTTTTTGCGGAAAAGGGCAACGAGTTGAAGAAAAGTTTTGAGACGGAGAAGATTCTGGTAAACATATTGTTTTAAAGGCCAAATCATAACGCGGTATCTCACTCACATCAAGCGCCCTTTGTGGGTGAGTTCGGCTATAGCACTTGCTGAGGCGCCGAGGATGCAGGCGCGATGGGCTGGGCAATCGTCGAGATAAAGCTATTTCCTTACGCAACTTTTTTATGTCTGCCCGACTGACTGAATTGAACGGAAGGCGCGGTTAGACGCCCTTAAGGACTTAGTTGTTTAGACCGATACAAATAAGAACGTTTATCCGGCGAGCGCTACCTCTTCGCGTGCAAGAGGGCAAAGCCGCATATTTGCAAAAAAGTTGACCGCGGGGTTTTTGGGCACAACCCACGCAATGTTGCAGCGTGTTCGATTTTGTCTCATACAGCCTGCAAATACACATTTCAGGTGGCCTGACGGTCTATCAGGTGGTCGTAGTAACAGCCGAGCGGCGATACAATATTGTTTGCGATATTTTCGCTCGCAGCTTGATTTGCCATTTGCATAGCTTGAGTGTACGATAAACTGGCGGTGCCCGCGTTGTAAGTGAGGTAGGCAAAGAAGTAACTGCCCTCAAAAGGTGACAGGTACGCAACGTTGTAGGTGTGCGCGAAGTCCGACATTTCGCTGAAGAATTGTTCATCAAGTGGGATCCAGAAGGCGTAGACGTTCCTCTGGCGTATCTGCGCATCTTTTGCGAACCCCTGCCCCTCATTCGCGATGCTCTTATGCAACCACACCTCGTCGATGTCGATGGGCTTGTTGTACTGCCTGGACAGCTGGCCTATCTGGATCAAGGTCGCCAGGTTGTTCCCGTAAACGGGGTACACGTGGACGGCTATGGCGTCTATCGCTGAATAGTTGAGGGTTGCATAAAGGTAGCTTATCGGATCCCACGCGCCTATTCCAACAGCGATTTTGGTGGTATTTTTATTCAGGCCGTTCAAAAGGGAGGAAATGTACGACCCCCACCCCTGAGGAGTGCTAATCTGCGGATAATGGAGGAGCATCTGAAGCGTGTCGGTTTCAGTGCCGATGTTGAGATAATCCGGATGAAGAGTGTTGATGATCGTCTGTATCATCTGCTTGTCCTGGGCCACATACGTGCTGTATGTCAGGTTTGCATAGCTCAGCGATCCGGTCGAGATGCCGGGATACCCTACGAGCAGCGGAATCTGCGACTCGATGTCGATCGTCATTCTCCTCTCTCGCGCTTGCTGCACTACCTCCTCGTAAAAACGTAAGTACTGCGTGTAGTTTGGAAAGGTTGGCGTGAGCATAGGGTACGATATGTCAATGGTCACTCCCTGCACGCCCAGTTTCTGAACGGCGTTCAGGTAGTTTATCACACTTAGCATCGCCTGTGGAGTGAGCAGCTTCGTGACCAGGTTTGAATCGGCGGGGAGTAGCTCCGTCGCGTATGTCACGTGGTGGCTTGGTCCAGGCGCCGTTGAATTAAGGGTTTGATCAAAACTGTCTAGGATCTGACCCAAAGCGCTGTACGTCGGTTGGTAAGCAGCCGATACGCTCTCGTTGTATTGGGCAGCATTGGGACAAGGCAGATTCTCGGCGCTGGTTGAGGTCGACGGGACGACGACGAACAAGCCGCTGTAGGCGGCGAGGACAAGAGTTGCCGCAATAACAAGCGCAATGATTGTTAAAATGACCGTTCTAGTGCCGACCATCCGTTCCTTCTTAAGCGCTAAGTCGCTTTATAATTACCCGCTGTTTGGTGATACGTGCGATGTGATCTTAATAATAGCAACATCGGCCTCGCTGGCAACAGCTCAAAGAGGCACCCGCTTACATAGAGTCCGCGGAGCCACTTCTCCGCCAGATCTGGATGTATCGTACCAGGTGACGCGTACACGCGACACAAGGCTTGCGATTTCGGCGATTGACTTTGGGAAGACAGCTAAAGGAAGGGTGGAGCTCAAAGGACGGGCAGCCATGACTAGTCGACCCTCGGCGGCAGCCGACGCAACCTCCGATAAAACCCGGCTGCGAAGAGAGACGCTACAAACAAGAAATCGCGAATTATTTCTGTCACGCTCATTCTGTCACGCTTAGAACTCGCATTTCATACACTTCTGCCGTTTCGCCTTCACGGGCCTTTTCCTTAGCTCCAGAGCAGCTGATGACAGTGGCATTAACTAGCGATAATCTTCACGAATGATTTCGGTAAAAGATGAACCATATCAGCAAGAGCACGATTGCGACAATTATCAGCACTGGAAGCAAGCGGATGAAGAGGATAAGTACTAAAGCAAGCGCCAGGAGCAGGATCACAAGGAGGAATACCACCGCAAGCACGTCAGACAGCATGCTCATGCTCTAACAAAAACCGCCCCTGCCTAATAATTTTTTGCTTTTTTAGTTTTTTGCCAAAGCCATGTCTGCAAGAGCGAAGATTGTTCACAACTGTTACGCTTAAGCGTTCGTTTTCTATAGAATATGGAAACGAGCTGCACGCACAAGATGCATCCAAGGGAGGAGCCCTGCCCGCACATCCCGTGATCGTCTACCTACATTTTATCCAGGCCAGACAGGAGCGTTTTTTTGAGGTCTCACCCGGCAAGACGAAGGCTGGACGGCGACATCGCTCAGGATAACCTAGGAAAGATCGATGCGTTGTCCGCGTGCTAACGTTACATAGTTTGCGGCAAATGTCCGGCAACGGCCCTATATGCGGCTTTTAGATATGATTGTCAACAAAAAACCTCTATGCCTCTCCTTCGCGCTTGGAGGCCAAAGCCTCGTCAGGCCCACAAAGCAAAAAAGTCAAAGTTCCGGGTTAAGCCAGTTCTGTCATTCTCTCTTCCAATCTTTGCTTTAAAGTAAATGGCCCCTCTTTTGCAGCTTGCTCTTCTGTCATTCAGTCTGGGGATTCAGCACCCAGAAAGACGGAAGTGGCTCAGGTTGACGAGGTATTGTTAAAAGTGTTGCGTCACAACATGTGTTCTCATACAAGAGATGTTTGAGTTGGAAATTGAGCCGAACTTCTTTTCGGCTTAACGCTCATTTTTTTATCGCTGAAGAGCAGGTACTGACTATGAAAAACGTGGAAGAAGGTAAGGTCAGCTGGTTCGTAAGTCTATTCGGTAGTGAAAACGAAAAGGAAGTGTTGCGTGACTTTTTGGATTTACCGGATTGTCGTTTGGTTCAGGCCAAAGAAAAAAATGAGGGCTGCTATTTAACCGCTTCTCGTTTTTCCAACCTAGCCGACGACGAAGAAGTATGTGAATCAGCTAAAAAACTGCTTACGATGATTAGGGCTTTCGCGAAGATAGAACTTGGAGGGGATTTTCAATCCATCAATGTCGGAGGTCGCGGTAAAATTGTGGCAGATAGTGAGACTGCGGCTACGATTATCAGGAGCCTCGATGGTAACATAGACGGTAACATAGACGTTCACGTGTCTGGAATAACGGGAATTTTTAAAACAAATGCGCAGGACGTTGTCATTCAAGATGAAGACGGTAACGTCGTGCACCGAGAGCGTCTAGGGCGTCCAGACCGTTGGTTCGACTGTTACCTAAATCGGTGCGACGAAGAGATTGACAAAGAGGTATTTGACGCGCTTTATTATTTTGCTCAAGTTACATCGTGGTTCAGCTTATACAAAGTATATGAGCTCATTACGTTTGACATCTACGACGAAAGCGATAATAAAGCAAAAAACAAGATGATAAGAGACGGATGGGTAGATGAAGACAAACTAAACGATTTCCTCTTCTCAGCGCAGTATTATGACGTCGTAGGCGGTGCCAAAGACGCACACCTAGGTGTGGAATCAGCTCGGCATTCTTGGACTCAGTATCTAAAGGACATAAGAAGACGAAAGAGATCCGAAGCGGATAACCCTCAAGACAGCATTATGCACTTACCGGAAGCCGAAGATCTAATGCGGAACATTTTAGAGAGATGGCTCAAATCAAAACAAACTAGCTGACGCTCTCCAGCTTTCGCTTCTTCACTGCCTCAATCCCTTCTTCGGAAACGACCTAGCGTAGAACATGGGTGCCATATCGTCTTCAGGATTTCCAACTTTCAAATATGCCTTTGAACTCTCGGAATCGCTCAAGAAGATGGGTTCATCGAGTTGAAATAAAAAACCCCGCATAAGTCCCCCTCGCCGCTTGCTTTTACGACGCGAAGCGACATCCAAGAAAATCGAGGATATCGCCGGTCCGCCAATAGAACTAACAAAATTAACTCAATCAAAGACGATTAATTTAGAAGCTGGAATTTAGCCACAATCGGATCTATTAAAAAAATACTGGAGTAAAAAAAGAATCAAGGGCAATCTCTTTCACTCATGAAGAAATTTCAGATGGTCAGTACGAGAAACATCGATTCGCAAGGCTTTGAAACGTGCTGCAGAAGGTGACTGTACTGTTATTGACAAAAAGGTCTCTACCTGCCCCGGCAGTAGTTTTTGCGGTTTCGCGGACGTTGCCCGAGAACAGAAAAGAAGACTTCGACGGTTCCTTACCAAAGGAGAAAAGCTCACTAGAACGATTGTATCCTTTGAGAGAATGCAAAAACTAACAATTCAACCACCTATAGGATTGGCAGATAGATTAGTTATCTGTCCACTTGAAAAAACAAAGATACGACTAAACATTGTGTTATTTCAATGTGAAGCAGAATAAGCGGTCGTTTAACGTTAGACACATACTGGGATGCATATCACCAAAACGACAAGTTATGGGATCATTATGCCGTAGCTCGATAACATATCCCATAATGACTAGATACGCTAATGTACTACGGGGGATTGGGCAACAAGAAAAAATCAGGAATTTGAACCAGACCTGCTATTCCTATCAGTGCCTTACTAAAGAATACACAATTTGATGACTGCTATCCCCAAATGCTCGGCAGGAGACGGAGAAGGCGTAATACCTGAAGAATTCGAATCAGATTAGTTAAGATCTTGATAGTGCTTCAAGTCCGGCTTAATTTTTTGCCCAGTTCTTGAGTCTGGGCAAGTCTGACCGGCGAGCAGTAGGACCAATCAAAAAGAATTACATTCTCACTCATGCGTTTCGGAGTCAATTGGCGGTTTTACAACATCCGCTGGCTGAGCACGTTTGCGATGTCTATACGAAGTACTGGGGAAATATCGACTTGACAATCTAACTTGTCGCTGATGAAAATGGGTATGGATGTAATAATAAGCATAATCGTGCTGGCAGTAGCATAC